>JAEEGH010001346.1_pt1 | contig 71584 bp, 51 predicted proteins | sample 9134181 | NCBI WGS metagenome assembly JAEEGH01 (sample SAMN16246544, study PRJNA631951) | gut metagenome | biome: gut microbiome; feature: rumen; material: DP-attached | host: Bos | place: Iran: Karaj | collected 2018-10 | reverse complement strand
TCGCTGTAGGTGGCCTTGAGCATCACGCGCTTCTTTATTATAAAGGGGGAAGAGTCCCCCTCGCTCCAGCCCCGGCCCCGCCCATATAGTCATTCCCTTCGGGAATACTGACCAAAGCCCGTCCCGGTCGGGTCTTACGCTACCCCCTCTGCGGGTGCTCAAACGCCGCACCCGCAACGCCCGGCTTACCCCTTTTTGCATGACGAAAGAGTGACTAAACTAAAGTAATGAACAAGCTTTTTTGTGAAAAATGAGTTTTCTTACATGCGGTGTGAATGCTAAAATCTTTAAATTAAATTAAATTGTACGAAAAATGGAGTTAAATTGTGAAAAAATTAGCGATTATTCTCGTTGCTGCTATAGAGGTTTATGCTTTAGAGGATTGGAATTCTGCTGTAGCAGAAATTTTGCCTAGTTTTTCTGGCAAGCCTGAACTGTCATATGTGGATAAAATTTCTTTTCCTGGAGCGAAGGCCGGTGAAGATTTGATTTATGATATTGATAAGGATATTTATATTTTAAATGACCATTGCAATGATATTGTTGATGAAACTGGAAAAAATTTTAAAGAAGGTGTTTTCTCTGTAACATCGTTATCGGAGGGACTTAGCAAAGCAACGGATTATGATGGGATTGATCGCTGGCATTGGATGCTAAAATATTCAATGCAGTATACAATAACCTGTGGCAACCATATTACGTATAAGGGTTTTTTTGCTTGGCGTGTTCAATTATGGTCATGTAAAATTGGATGCGACTCCGATCAAGATACGAAAACTTATTCGTTGGATGTTGATAAATATGACTATTCAACGAATTCATTTGAACCACATCGATCTCGTGCTAAAACTGATGGAAAGAATGTTGTGCCAATAAGCAACTTGATTGCTGCATGGAATGGTCGTGAGGTCGCCCTCCCTAAATACGAAGGTGGAACAGGTAGATTGACTGTTCCTGTGATTCTTGTTTCCGGCTTTAATGCAGACTATAAGAATACATGGGGAGTCGAAATACCTAACGAAGATAAAAGTAGTGTTGAATTTCAAAAGGGGTTGGTTTCGAGTTATGTAAATGGTGGTTTGCCAGATATTTTGGCACGCTATCAGGGACTTGATGTTAGCGAACAGGGAATTAATTCTAATGGGATATATTTTTTTAATGCTCCAGTTGATGCGGAAGGCGAACAACCGTCCCCTAAATGGGTTGATAAAGATGCTGCAAATTCTATATCTTACTCTTTTTATGAGAGATTGAAAGATGTTTTAACTCAACATTTTGGAGATGAGTGGAAAAATAATGATTTACTAAAAATAGATATTGTTGGTCATAGCCAGGGCGGTCTTGTTGTTCGCGAAATGTTAAGAGGCCTGCGAGAAGAATGCAGGGATTGTCCTGTTGGAAGTGCTAATGCTGCAAACCATATTCGGAAATTAGTTACAGTAAATACGCCACATTTGGGCACTCCAGTTGCAGATACAAAAAGTGTTTTGCAAACAATGCCTGAGTATTCTGCAGTTTTAGAATTGCTTGACGAGTTAGACGAACAACATGATTTGGAAGAGAATACATATGAGTCTCGAAAAAATAAGGGCTTGCCTGAAGAAAAAATATATGAGCCGGTTGTTAATCGGAGTAGGACGCTGATTTCTGCAGATGCAAATGTCCCTTGGGGAAAATTGGCTAGTGAGGGATTGAAAGGTGCATGGGACCGAGAATGGTATGAATTTGCAATGATTGCGGTCTATGGTAGTTGGATGGCGGCCTTGGATTTAACACTAGCTGGACCAATTTTAGGCTTGAATACAGATGTCTCTATGAAGATTAATGGCAATTATTTGGGCGATTATGAGACAGAAATTTTGAAGGATGTTCCTTTATTAAATGATGATCCTGAATACGAAACAATTAAATTTAAAGAATTTAGTCTAAAGGATATTCGAGATAAAGCTTTGGAAATGCATCTTAAAGGTCGACATCTAGGCACTCAGTCCACCTTTATTACAGAACTATATTCATATCCGACTTTACCTAATGAAAATAAGCTCGTATTGCAACCGATGTATTCATATGATATGAGTGGGTTGAAACAATATTTTTTGGGCCAAATTCAAGAGAATGCGTCGGAATTTTGTTCTGGCGACGAAGACCAAAAAAATTACTGTGTAGATGCTTTGCAAGTTTTATGTCAATATGCAAAAAGTAAAAAAGATGTTGAACTTGAGAATGTTGAAGGACTCAATGAAATAACGAACTTCTTAAATTCCCTTATGGATCAATGGCTCTCAAAATCGGATTTGTTGGTGCCTGTGGAAAGTCAGACATTTGGCTATTCTGTTGATGAAGAAGGAAATCTTGGGTCTGGTCCCTGGGATGCCATTCCGGAATTCCATAAGCCGAGAAAATATAACATCTATGAAGCGCAAACGCCAAATGTATTGCCTGTGAATATGGTTGCTCATGGGGAGTTTGTTGGACAAAAGAAATATGGTGAAATTGATTTTTTAAATGCATCAATTAAGTCGACTCGTATTCCTGGTGCATCACGAATGGGGCTAGATCTTTTGTGTGCGCTTGACTCCTATCTCTGTCAAGATAATATGGACGATGATGATTTCTTAAAAATTCCTCAAATTGTAAGCCGTGGAACTGTTGTTGGGCCCAATGGAGCAACTATGACAGTTGCAATTCAAGAACTTAGTATTTTAGGTGATTTCAACATCAAACCATTATATTTATCGCCAAATTTTCAGGGTGTGGGTTTGACAGATGGTAGTGTCCCTGTTCTTGTTGCTGCATTTGACCCAAATTATGGAACATATGTATGGTATAAAGATGAAAATGGTCAAGAACATTTTGAAACGTTATCCAACAATAGAGTGCGGTGGCAGGTTGGTGTAAGAAAAGTAAAAGGGGTTGTTGAAGTTTTTGCCAATACATATGAAGGACGTGTCAAAACATTGGTAGTTCCTGTAGAGACTCAGGATAATACTATTGTCCAAGTTTATGGTGATGAATCGTCATCTATGGTTGCTTCTGTTTTTGCTGGTTCGGGAATAGCATCGAACCCAGAAACGCAAGAGAAACCTGAAGTGGCCACAAAGCGCAAGGATAATTTAGGAGACGTGGCTGTTGTCCATTATGAAGCAGGCTTGACAGAAAAGAATACGTCTCGCCCTAGAATTATTGTTGTTAATGTTGGTAATAAACCTATACATGGGTTTAAAGTCGCTTATTATTTTACGGGAGATCCGGCAAGAGTCCCTGTGGTTGAACTTGATTATCCCAATTATCCTGTTAATGTGGAACATTTGGGTGGGGATAATTGGCGATTTGTGATAGATCTTTCAAGTGAAGTGCTGTTGCCAAAATCGTCGCATCCCAATAAGGACGGTTACCAGATACGTCTTCACTATTATAGATACGATGAAGATTGGAATCATCGATATGATTATTCTGCGGATTACAATGTTGGATATCCGAACATTAATGACAAGATTGTTGTCTATGATTTAGAAGATAATATATTGTGGGGCGTCCCGCCCTCGCTTCCCAAGGAGACTACAACGATTGCGAAGAAATCTGTTAACTTGACATTTGTTGATGCGGGAAAACACGAAAATAATGTATTTAAACCTGAATTTACAGTCGTAAATACTGGGTCTGCGGCGTTGAAGAACTACAAAATTCGGGGCTACATTTCTGCTCCTAAAGGATGTTATTTCAATGTTCCCATAGATGATTGGTATACTCCGGAATCAACTCCATCTTTAACGAATATTGCAGAAAATATATGGATGTTAGAAATCGTTTTTGATGAACATATTCTATATCCAGGACAGAGTGTTTTTTCTGGAAATATTGGAATTCATTTGAGAAATTGGAATGAATTTGACAAAAGTCTACTTGGTTTAGTCGTTGTTGATGAAAATGGGGAAATCTTATGGGGAACTCCATGGAATGGCTCTGGAGTTGTTCTAAATCAGGAGTATGCAAATGTGCAAAGATAAAATGATTCTAGTTGTTTTCTTTGTGATATCTTGCACTCTTGCAGGATGTGCCGTAACCTCCTCTGGAAATATGGTGGGAGAAGCTGCTGCGGTTAAGTATTCGACGGACGAAAAAAAATATCGTATTGCTGAAGTTGGAGTGATGTATGCTTCTTCGAACGAAGATTGCATGTTTGCGCCTCATTATGATGTTCACTATAAAGGGGGGACGTTAAATTTGAAGGCTAGCTTGTATTCTTTAGACTATTCCTTTTTGGGACAAAAAGGGGGCTTGTTTCTTTCAGTGCCTCTTACGATTCCTTTGGATGTAGGGCTTCGTCCTAGTTTTGTACAGTGGATTGGACCGCTATATTTGGGAGCGGGAGTCTCATTTGTGAGCGGTTTCTATCCTAACGAGCAGGATGATGACTATGAACCGGAGGCGGATGATTCCTATGGACGTTTCGATGGCTTTATTCTGTATAATTTTGGAGGCGGAATAATGTTTGATGTTTGGGAAAAAATTACGTTGGGTGCCTATGCGAATTACGAAAGAATGGCCTTGAATAGTGGAGGATCAAATGTCAAAGAATATGGCTTTTATTTGGATATTATGTCAGAAACGCATGGGAAAGAAAATTTGCCGGCATACTCTAAACGAGTTGATGTAATGACTTTAGGCTTGAATGCTTTTATTAAGATGAAGAACCCTCTTGGCTTCTATGCTGAATATAGTCCAGGAAAATTGATGTATAACAATGACTGGTGGAAATTCCGTGTAGGAGCTATTTTACTTTACTAATTCCGTAAAGACTTAAAGACCCCGGCATTTCTGCCGAGGTCCTTTGTAAAGGGAGATTCCCGGTCAAGCCGGGAATGACAATCTCGCAGGCGGTATCCATCACTGTCTACCGTCTACTTCCTACAGCCTACTAATTAAGCCTGCCTATAGCTCTCCATCGCTTCCACATCCACGCTCTTCACGAAGTTGTAGTGCTTGGCGACTTCGGCTTCGGCGAGGTTCAGGTACACCTTCATGCTCTTTTCGAACAATTCAGGAGACTTGGTGGCGTCGCGGAGGAGCAACTGGCTCATGACGCAGTTCGCGGCCATCTCGTAGAGGTGGCGGGCGCAGAGGTCGAGGAATTCGTTGTTCTCGGTAGCCTTCATGACTTCGATTGCCTCGTTGAACTTCGCGTCCATGGCCTTAGCGCGGGCCTTGAGGCTCTCGTATTCGGCGGCCACTTCGCCCGCTTCCAGTTCCTCGAGCATCTGGCTGTAGGTGCCGGTGTTGATGTGCGGGAGGGCGGCAACCGTCTGCAACTGCGTCGTGCCTTCGTAAATCGAAGTGATGCGTGCGTCGCGGTACAGGCGCTGGCAAGCGTATTCGAGCATGTAGCCGGAGCCGCCGTGAACCTGGATGCTGTCGTAGGCGTTCAGGTTGGCGTATTCGGAGTTCATACCCTTGGCGAGCGGAGTGCAGGCGCTGGCGAGCTTGTTGTAAAGCTTCATCTCGGCCTTTTCTTCGTCGGTCAACTTGCGTTCGCGTTCGATGTCTTCGAGGCCCTTGTACACGTCCACGTAGCGGGCTGTCTGGTACAGGAGTGCGCGGCCAGCGTCAAGGCGAGCCTTGATGTTGGAAATCATCTCGTACACGGCCGGGAAGTTCACGATTTCGGTGTTGAACTGCTTACGGTCCTTGGCGTAGGCGAGGGCTTCGTTGTAAGCCATCTGGCTGATGCCCACGGACTGTGCGGCAATGCCGAGACGTGCACCGTTCATGAGTGCCATCACGTACTTGATGAGGCCGAACTTGCGGCGGCCACAGAGTTCAGCAGTCACACGACCGTTCGGATTATGCCTCACTCTCGCCTACACGGCTCATTAAGATGAGCCGCTTTAGGCTCACAGACCAGCACTTCCCCAAAGGGGATAACTCAACTAAGGCAACAAGTTGCCAAGTTTCGTATATGTCTTCTTCGCTGTAGGTGGCCTTGAGCATCACGCGCTTCCTTATTATAAAGGGGGAGGAGTCCCCCTCGCTCCAGCCCCGCCCTTAGTGTTATGCCCGACTTGGTCGGGCATCTCCTTTAAACCCGCCTCGGCCGGGTCTTCCGCTACCCCCACTGCGGGTGCTCAGGCGCCGCACCCGCAACGCCCGGCTTGCCCCGCCCACCAGCCCTATGCTGCTAGAAAAGCTCAAACATTCTTTATGTATTCACAAAGGCTTGCGTGGCTGCTTAAAATAATTTATATTACCCAAAAAAGCAAAAATGTTTCCTCTGCAAAATTCGAATACGGAGCCTATTATGAAAGAGCCTTTGGTGCAGAAAATGTTCTATTATTTTGATGAGTCGGGCGATCCGAAGATTCTCGGGCATTGAAGAAAATGAAGAACGACGAAAAAGGGAACTATCGAAAGCAATAAATGAATTAAATGAGAATTTGTGTAAAGGATGATTATTTTTTATAAAATGGTTTTTTAACTTCTGAAGGGTGTGTTGTTCGCCTTTCAATGAGTCGTTGTGATGTGTTGGATTTGGATTGATGAAATTTTGACAATAATTATTCTAAAAAGAAGGGGGTGATAACAATGGGAAAAGTCACTGATTTTGAAACGTTGCCAAGGTTTAAGTCTTTAAAAGAAAGTGGGTTTCTTTCTGTTCTTCAAAATTGTCTGGCTGAATTGCTGAATTGTGATGTAAGTTTACAATGTAAATTAAGCACATACCATTCAAAGTTTGATCTATTTGAATGTCCTGAACGTACTACATATATAGAGGATGAACAGACTGTTTCTATAGTTGCTCGTATTTTGAATGGAAAAGAATTAGTTTCATTAATGGGTGTTCGTGTTGTGGGATTTGCCGTTTGCTATATACCTTCAAAAATATTTGACTGTATTGGAAAGAGACTAACTGTGTTGTTGTCAAGAGTCTATGCTAAAAGGAATAATCCTTTGATTTATGAAGCTGGAGAAACGTTAATTAAAGAGATTATAACGACGTATGCCGCGAAGGGCAAATATAATGTTGATTACATAAAATTTCTTATAGCTTATGCAATGAAAATAAAAAGTCTGACTTTTGAAGGTGCCAATATTCAAACAGGTATGATTCTAACAAAAGCATTCCATTCGTTTAATGGGAAAAATATTGTTGGGGATAAAAATCGTGGAGGTTTCATTTCAAAAAATGACAATCTGTTTGATTTAATAAGAAATGATGAAATCAATAAACGTTTATGGTACATTGCGGATGGTAAAACAAGTTTTTTTCTTTTTTCAAAAAAATTAGAGTCAAGTTGTCTATATGTTTTGCAACATCGGGATTTGCCTTTAAAAGAATACATATCTCAGTATTTAATGACCGATACTTTGTCGCAAATGGATATTCTTATTAGGATTGTGAATCCCAATTATTTATCTGTGATAGCTAATGATGTTGAGTTTGTTAATTTGGAGGGTGCTTGGCATGTACGAGATTACAATGCTTTAATTAAAAAACTGATGAATTTGCTTACTATGGAAGAAGATGTTCTAAAAACAGTTTTCTTTTTTGTAATTCAATTGTCGCAAAAATGTAAAAGTTCAATTATTTTTATTCCGGAAGAAGATTCTGACTATAAGAGTGATTTATCCTACGAAGGGTTGAACATTCTTGGCGAAGTAAATGTTTCTGATAAAACATATACAAATACGTTGTTCAATATATTTACGAGTGATGGGGTTTCTATTATTTCAAAAAAAGGCTTGTTGTTGAAGCATGGTGCTGTTGTTAAACAACGTGAATTGACTTCGCATGGAAAACTACTGGGAACTGGACAAATGGCATGTAGAATTTTAGGAGAAAAAGGCTCTTCAATAAAGGTTTCTTCGGATGGAAAGATTACTATTTACAACAAGAAACATAACATTGAATTAAAATTCTAAAATGAATGGAATTTGAAACTTGCTCTAGAGAAATAAAGAGATTTATTCTTTAATAAAACGATAAAGTTTGATAAACTTAAATAGCGCCAAAGCGTAGCTTTCTTTTCAGACTTAGTATTCAGACTTAGTATAGTCTCGTTTTGAATATCCATGGCGTACAATTGTTGTTGCAAGGTTGTTTTTACAACAATTTTTTACGTAAATAAAACAGAACAAGGAAAAACTTTAGCCGTACTTTTTTAGCAATTCAAAAAAACCTCGGTTCGTCACCGAGGTTTTCTTTTGCAAGGGGAGATCCCCGGTCAAGCCGGGGAAGACAACCTTCAATTATTTCTTGTAATTCTCGAGCTGGGCTACATCCAGGCTCTTGATCAGGTTGTAGTGCTTTGCAACTTCAGCTTCGGCGAGGTTCAGATAGACCTTCATGCTCTTTTCGAACAGTTCGGGCGACTTGGTTGCATCGCGGAGGAGCAGCTGGCTCATCACGCAGTTGGCGGCGAGCTCGTACAAGTGACGGCTGCAGAGGTCGGTGAACTCGTTGTTGTTCGCGGCCTTCACGACTTCGATGGCTTCGTTGAACTTCGCGTCCATGGCCTTGGCGCGAGCCTTGAGGCTTTCGTATTCGGCGGCCACTTCGCCCGCTTCGAGTTCTTCGAGCATGAGGCCGTAGCTGCCGGTGGTGATGTGCGGGAGGGCGGCCACGGTCTGCAACTGGGTCGTACCTTCGTAAATCGAAGTGATACGGGCGTCGCGGTACAGGCGCTGGCAAGCGTATTCGAGCATGTAGCCGGAACCGCCGTGCACCTGGATGCTGTCGTAGCTGTTCAGGTTGGCGTATTCGGAGTTCATGCAGTTACACGACCGTTCGGCTCACGCCTCACTCTCGCCCCCGCCCCAGCTTAACGCATGGGGCTTTGGGGCTCACAGGCAAGCGGAGTGCATGCAGAGGCGAGCTTCGTGTAAAGCTTGAGTTCAGCCTTTTCTTCGTCGGTGAGCTTGCGTTCACGTTCGATGTCTTCGAGGCCCTTGTAGATATCCACGTAGCGGGATGTCTGGTAAAGGAGGGCGCGGCCGGCATCAAGGCGAGCCTTGATGTTGGAAAGCATTTCGTAGACGGCCGGGAAGTTGATGATGGCCTGGCCGAACTGCTTACGGTCCTTGGCGTAGGCGAGGGCTTCGCTGTAGGTGGCCTTGAGCATCACGCGCTTCTTTATTATAAAGGGGGAAGAGTCCCCCTCGCTCCAGCCCCGGCCCCGCCCATATAGTCATTCCCTTCGGGAATACTGACCAAAGCCCGTCCCGGCCGGGTCTTACGCTACCCCCACTGCGGGTGCTCAGGCGCCGCACCCGCAACGCCCAGGCTCATCAAGGATGACGATGTAACCAACAAGAAAGGAATTTATCCGTACCTGTTGACGCACGACGAACGCAACCTTTCCATCCGTGCGTTTACGGATAACCAAAAGATAAAGGCCTACGAGCGCCAACTGGGTGTTTGTCCGATTTGTAAACAACATTTCGAACTTGTGCAAATGGAAGCCGACCATATAACGCCCTGGTGCGAAGGCGGTCCGACCATCGACACGAACTGTCAGATGCTGTGCAGGGATTGCAACAGAAGAAAAAGAGACAAGTAGGGGGTAGATTAGGAGAATGAGCGAAATTTAAGAGGATTGGGTAAAAACCAAAATGGACATTTGGCTGGGATGGGTCGCTTGCAGGTCGCAAGTGCCTTCGGTGTGTGTACCCTGTTTCTGGCAAGTTTGCTTAGATTGAAGAAATCGTCCGCCACTATACTTGATTTTGAACAAAATATAGAGTATATTTACGTGTGATTGTTGTCATGTTTTTTTTGACAAAGTTTTTGTCTTGGATCGGTGGCAAAGGAGGTATCCTTTATGATGGTTGAAATTAAAAAGTTGTTCGTAATTGCTTTGACAACACTTGCTTGCGTATGCATGTGGGGGTGCTCGGACGAAGTGTCGTTTGAGTGGCAGGGGCGTGGAAATGCCAAGGTTGTAGGTTTTGTGGATGATTCTCTTGTGATTGTTGGGGACTATCTTTTTTGGCATGAGACAACGGAACGCTGGAATGGAGAGTATTTGGAAGATGATGGAACCGCAAATCCCAGACTATGTACATACAATTATCGAGTGCAGGAGAATGGTCCCAGGTGGTGCGATTCCATTGTCGAAGAAAATGCTTCCGGTTGGTTCAGCGGACAATTGACGGATTCCATAATTTGGGGTGGATCCTTAACGGGGTCTTTCAAAATGTGGAAGATTGGCGAACAACCGCATATAATAAATCCTAAAATCTCGTATGACAACTGTTCTGTAGAATTCAAAACGAAATCTGTGAAACAATGGCTTGATGGCAGATTTATTGCACTTGGAGATAAATCATTAAATGCCGGTGGTGACAGTTGCCAGTATGCGGTTTTGGATACGCTTTCGGGGATGTTAACTTATAAGCGGCTAGATAAGGATTTGGAATGGATTAAGGTGTGTGACGATGTAAGGGCTTGGGCGAAGGATGTCTATTGTTCAGCACCTGGCGAACACCCTCTTGAAGGCCATATTCTAAAAAATAATATCGATACACTTTCTTCACCCTTGATATTTAGTAGGGGTATTTTTTGGGGTAAGATGATTGAACTTCGTGCTAGCATCTGCCGTTTAGAAGCGAAAGCAATTATATGCCTTAATCCTGATTTTACATGGCGAGAACCTTTAAAATTCTATCAAAATGATGAAGTCGTCGTTGATTTGGAGTAATGTATGAAAAAGTATGTTGTCTTTTTGTTGGTGTTGATTTTAATTTGTGATTCGTGGTCCATCCCCAAGCCGATGGAATCTATTAAAAACTACAATGTTTTGATGGTGCACGGAGCTTATGGTTGGAACAAAGGCTTTATATGGCCTCATATGTCTGAAGATTATTGGGAAGATTCCTATGGGTATGAAGATTTCAAGTCTGAAATAAGAACTCGTTTAGACGATGTGATTGATGCACTGGATACGGCTCTTCCGTCTGCATACGATGATACGACTTTTTTGGGAAAAGCCACATTGGGGTCTTATACATCGGATAGTAGGATAACGAGATGGCTCAATGAAAAAGTATTTGAGGAAAAAATATATAGTAAAGAGTATGAGAATGTTCGTAATTCGTACATATACAATTGGCGTTCTTTTTCTAATCCAGCAAATAGTTCGAGTAATAATGCACACGAATTGGGCGATAGAGCTTGGAATAAAGGAAATCTAAATTATGGTAAAGGTGGTTTTGGTCGTCGTCGGGCTTTGATGGAAGAAGCCCAAGAAGTAAAAGCTTCAGTATATGATTCTACAGAAAGGAAATACATCTACGGACAGACTGCCCTCGATTCCATACGTAAATATCCTGATTTATATCGCCAACTTGCTTCACGTTATATCCTTATCGGTCACTCAATGGGCGGTGTAGTTTCTCGTGAATATGTGCAAAATAGCGATTACTATCATCAGGACGTTGATAAAATCATAACGCTGGATAGCCCGCACGAGGGAACGGGTGCGCTCAACATGCAACTTGGTTTGCTATTATTTTGTAATAAAAAAGCGCAAAAAAGGTTTAAGGAGAACAGAGCATGAAACATCTGTTGAACAAGTTTGAAATTGAAAGACTGCTTGCTGTTTTGACGCTGGCGTTTGTATGCATATGCATGTGGGGGTGTTCTGATGTGGATTTCCGTTGGGAACCTGGTCGCAGTGGGGCGAAGGTTGTTGGTTTCGTTGATGATTCCTTGGTTATGGTTGGGGATTATCGGTGTTGGAGTGAAATTACGGATCGGTGGAATGGCGAATATATTGATTTAGACGGTTGTGGCCGCGAACGCCTGTGTGTTTATAATTACCGTGTCCAGGAAGATGGTCCAAGATGGTGTGATTCGCTTTCAAGTGAGGACATGACTGGGATATTTGGTGGTCAGATGGCGGATTCTGTGATTTGGGGTGGTGAAGTTTCGAAATCTGTTCAATTATGGAAAATAGGCGAAAGACCGCATGAAATAAAATTGACAAAAAAGAGTGAAGGTTGTTCTGTTGAATTTAGGATAAGCTCATTAAAGCAGTGGCTTGACGGAACATTTATAGGTAGGAGTGGCGAATCGTTGGCCGCCGATGCCGATACCTGTAATTATGCGGTCTTGGATACGGTGGCAAGAACGCTGACCTACAAGCGATTGGATGAGGGCTTGGAATGGATAAAGGAATGTGACGATGTTAGGGCTTGGGGGAATGAAGTGTATTGTGTAATCCTTGATAGTGAAGGAGAAAAAAGTCTTGTTTTAAAAAACAAACAGGACTCGATTTCCGCACCTCGAAAATTTGCAATTGGAGGCTTTTGGGGTGATATGATTAAACTGAATGGGAACATCTGTAGCATAAAAGATGATTCAATTACCTGTTCTGATGTAACATGGAGAGGTAATGAATTAAAGTTTTATCGAGATGATGAGGTGGTTGTTGAGTATTGATATATGGTAAGAAAAATGAAAAAATTGATAATAGTTCTGCTTGTTATTGCAAATGCGTGTTGGTCTGTTCCCAAGCCAATGGAGTCTATTGAAAACTATAATGTGATGGTTATCCATGGGGCGTATGGTGCGGAAAAAGGCTTTTTAGACGAAAAGGATACCAACGAGGCCTATTATGCAGGAACTTCCCTTGAAAATGGAGCAACTTTAGGTGCTTATGACAATAGTGACCGCATTACGAATTGGATGTCCACAAAGATTCTTGAAGAACCGGGATGGACAGAGAAAGAAGATTATGTTAAAAATTCCTATGTGTACAACTGGCGCTCTTTTTCGAATCCGGCGAACACTTCGCTGAACAACGCCCACGAAATGGGTGATAGAACGTGGATTTTAAAGGATACAAAATACAAGCATCGCCGTACGCTGTTTGAAGAAGCTCAGGAAGTGAAGGCTGTTTGGTATGATGCCGTGAATGATTCAACTCATACAGGTCAAGATGCTCTCCAAATTATCCGTCAGAATCCCGACCTCTATCGACAACTGGCATCCCGCTACATCCTTATTGGTCACAGCATGGGCGGAGTCGTTTCCCGAGAGTACGTGCAAGGCAACTTCTACAATGGCGATGTGGATAAGATAATTACGCTTGATTCCCCGCACGAGGGCACTGGTGCGTTGAACATGTTGATTGAAAAGAGTATAAGAGAAGAATCTTTCTGGAACTTGACATGTACGAATTTTTTAAAGGCCGCTCCGTTGGTTGCGGGCCTTGCGACAACCTTGTTTTTATCGAAAGGTGCAGAGCCCGCAATTTATGCTGGAATTGTGATGATGGCCGAAGTATTTGCCATTGAAGAAGTTGGCAATGCTTTGGCATATGCGTTCGCTCCCGAAATATACTATTACGATGATCCCTTGGTCCATTATGTCGATCCCCTTCAGCATGGTTATGGAACCATTGACTCGTTGAATAAACTCGATTTTGAAAATAAAGTTGACTCTCTTCCCATGTTTAGAATTCTGGCGAGTAGAGATGGAATGACTTTTACCGACCCGGAATTACTGGATCTAGGCGTATTCAACTATCTTGGCTATTTGCTCCCAGATAACTTTATTTTCCCGATTGCGAACTACGGGGCACAACTAATGGGAACGGGTGATTGGTCTGCCCGTACCGTGAATGCCCTAGTGTCTTCTTTGCTTGGCTTTTCCGGGATGCCGATGCAAGATAACGGAAGCAGTATTGTTCCTGCCGCGTCTAGTGAAGGACGAAATGTGGGTGTCCTTAACGACACTCGTGTTGATGTCAAACGTGAATATTTCAATGCGGCTCCTGCTGCATCAGGCGAAGTTGCGACAATGCTAGGTGATTTTACGTCTGTTGGTGATTTGTCGTCCATTTTGGAAATCACCTCGGTTGCGATGCTCCTTATTGATGCTTTCGCTTGGACAGGTGTGTCTGATGGTGCGAAAATTGCTTTGGGTATCGGGACTGCTGTGGTTGCGAGTTCTTATGTTGGTGCTGCTTTGTCTACGGGAATTTACGACCTTGTCAAGTCACACAGTATTCCTCTTCAAAAAAATTACCTTGACGACATGAAGGCTGCAAAGAACACCTTCTCTCCGATTGGTTTGTCAGAGGGTTCTTCTTATACCCCATACCTCATGGAAGACTTTCTCTATGAGCGTCCTTTCGTGAACCTGGCGTTGAACGATACGGCGACATTGAACCAACTTCAGGGAATGTCCTCTACAGCCCGTGAAAAATCTACCTTGAACCGCAACTGTTATTACATTGGTTCAAAGAATGGAGTAAACTGTGCTTTGGGCTTGTTCAAATCACCTAATGACTTGACGTTGACCCATAAGAATCAATCCCTTTCGGGCTTGACAACGCCTCTCCGTTTCAAGTCGGAGTCCGACTGGTCCAAGATGGGCGTGAAGGTGGACCGCTGGGAAAAAGTGGACGGACTTACCCCTGAAGGAAAGGATACCTCGGACTATGTTCCTATTCGCCATGTGGAACGTTATGAAGTTCCCGCGATTACGGTCGAGGACTGGATAAACAAGTACTCTTTTGTCGTTGATGACCTGATGCCGCATAGGTTACGCCAGATCCGCATGAATTTCAATTTCGTTACTGAGATTGCTTGGGAGTGCGATATTACAAAAGCAGAGGATGATGACAAAGCCTGTAAGGTATATCAGCGTAGTGCTGGCGAACCTTGGGGCGAGCCGAAAAAGACTGTTCGTCATCCGGTCAAGAAAAATGGCCTGTTCGATTTTATTCCCGATGATTATGGCATAACAAATAAGTTGGCAATCCAAAAGGACAACCAGAACACGGTCACGATTTCGACGGTGAACAAGATAGGCCTTTCCAATACACAACGATTCTACAGTATTGCTTGATTTTGTACAAAATATAGAGTATATTTGTGTGTGATTGCTGTCACATATTTCTGGGCTGTGTCTGGTTGTGGATAGGTGGCAAAGGAGGTATCCTTTATGATGGTTGAAATTAAAAGGTTGCTAGCTGTTTTGGCGCTCGCATTTTCGTGCGTAAGCATGTGGGGATGTGGAGATGATGTTCGATTTCTTGAATCAGGTTCAAGGAAGGAGGGTAGTTTTGTTATGGTTAGCGATACAACTGCTCTTTTGGCTGTGTATTATTATGATCATTATGAAAGACATAGTGGGGCTGATTGGGAAGAATGTACCAAGATGGGAATGCGGTTGGTTGATACTCGTGGAACGGAATACTGTTATTGGGAAGGATTGATAGATTCGTGTTCTGGTTTGAAGATTGAACCGCTAAGTGATTCTACAGTATTGTATTTAGGCCGAAACGGAGACGAATGGTTTGAATATTATTTTTGGAAGATAAAAGAAAATCCGGTTCTAAAAAAAGCCAAATGGGAGAACGGACGACTGCCTATATCCCTTAACGCAGCGCTTATGCGCACATGGAAAAACGGCAAATTTCTTTTCAAGTATTATGACAAATTTGCTTTGCTAGACACTGCTGCGAATATAATCACGCAGATTACGAAGGAAGAGGCTGGTTGGCCCGATGATGTAGATGATGCGCAATATTTCGGAGATGATTTGTTTACAATCGTTTTGTATCCGAATAAGTTTAGTTTTTCTATTGTGCGCAATGGGGTTGACACTTTATCAACTTTTTATGAAGAACCGCCTAATGATTATGATGAACGACATGAACGTTTTAATGGACGTTATATAAGCAGAATGAAAGAAGATGGGTGGTATTTATATTCGACCGATAGTAACTGGCAAATTTCCAAGGAACCAGTAGCCAGATACCGCGATCAACGTTATTTTGCCCCTTTAAATCACGAGTAAATCAAATATGAAAAAGAAAATAATAGTCTTGTTTGCCTTAGTTCTAGCAAATAGTTTGTACGCCTCTTGGCCCATGGAAAGTGTGAACAGGTACAACGTAGTGCTTGTACACGGTGCCGCAGACAGATGGCAGGGATTGGACTGTGAAAATGGTGATCCTAGAGCTAACGGGAGAGATTATGAAGAATCATATAATTCAAGAGAAGGTATTGTTACAGATGCGTCTACGTGCCATCCAGACACCGTTCAAGTTCCTGATGCCGATAATTCTGGTGCAGTGAAGGATTCCGTATTTACGAGATGCGATACGGCGTACTACAATCCTGCCCGTATTGGTGGGGTTAAAATGTCTAGCGGTAAAATTGGCGGAACGGCTGCTGGCATGATGAAGGAAATGGTTCCCTTCCTGAACGACGAGCTTTTCGATACTCCGAATGCTGCTTATCTCCAACGTCCATTTGTACATCCTGCAGGATCTCCTGCGCTTAATGGAAACGAAATCGGTCAATCAAACTGGAAGGGAGCAAATAAATGCTCTGCTCGTCGTTCGCTTATTGAGGAGGCCCAGGAGTTCAAGGCTCATGGGCAGGATACCTTGAAAATGTTCCGCGAGAGTCCCGTCGATCAATACCGCACCATCCCTTCCCGCAATATCCTCGTCGGCCATAGCATGGGTGGTGTGGCAATTCGCGAGTATGTGCAGGGCCCAAACTACAAGAGGGATGTTGATAAGTTTGTGACTCTTGATAGTCCTCATGAGGGAACGGGAGCGTTGAACGCTCTTCTTGATTTGGATGAGTGGAGGCATCAATTGGGAGACGGTTTTTCTAGCAGTATATATGCCGGAATGTCTGCGGCGGGAATTGCTTTGCTGGCTGTGGGTAAAACGCCTTCGGTTATTTATCCAACATTGATAACGATGGCCGTTAGTTTTGGTGGTGATGCTTTGCAACAGGTCGCCAAAGAACTGGCGTGGAACTTGTATTTTGAGGATCATGGCTATGATTATAGATATGACGATGGGCTTGTAGCCTATATTGACCCAGAAAAGAAGAGTTCTGGAATTAATAACTTGAAGGGACGGGCTGCTGACTCCACGTTTCCAATGGCAAGACTGTTGGGATCGGAAAACAGCATGACTTTTACGGATCCGAATTCGTCTTTTAGGGAGTATTTCAATCTGGTTGTACCTGAAATCATTAGTGTGCCATTGATGAATGCTGGTTATCACTTTTTTGGAGGAGATGGTTCTACGACAGTTAGAGTGGTTAATGCTGAAACTGGCTTTTTGCTAGGGATTGCTGGCATTACTGTTCAGGAAAACGGGTCGGCGTTAATACCCACGTCGTCTGGCCTTGCTAGCAATACTGATGCCCTAGAATCTGGTAAGGTGGATATCGTTCGAAAAACATATAATGCTGCTGTTCATGCAGAAACGGGAGACCAGAATATTTTTACTGATATCTTTACACCTGTTGGCTTGTCCATGATTGCGACGGATGTCGCGTTGAGTATTTGGTGTTCCGCCTGTGCTGCTGCGGCTAAAGTTGCTATAGGAGTGACCGGCTCACTATACTTGGTTGGGGGAATAACTGCATCAACATATTTAGGAGTTCAGGATTTGATAGAATCTCATGATATACCGAAAAATTTAGATTTTCATAGAAGTCATTTTGGTGAAATGAAAAATTATTCAAAGATCCAAGGGAAGTCGCAGAATGTCACTCCTTACCTTATGGAAAATTTTCTCTATGAAAAGCCGTTCGTAAACTTGGGACTTTTTGTGTCGGATTCAACCTTGCGGGCTGTAGAACCGGGGTGCTACTATGAGGCTGACGATGCAAACAAACAGCAACTTTGCGAGATTGGCCTGTACGGTGCCGATGGAAAAGTTGTTGCATCGAATGGGAAAAAGAATTATTCAGAGTTTAGAAAGGGCGATTTGAAATTCCATTCCGAATCCGACTGGTCCAAGATGGGCGTGAAGGTGGACCGCTGGGAAAAGGTGGATGGCTTAAAGCCTGATGGTAGCGATAATCCGGGTGGTGTCCCCATCCGTCATGTGGAACGTTACGAAGTTCCCGCGATTACGGTCGAGGACTGGATAAACAAGTACTCTTTTGTCGTTGATGATTTAATGCCTCATCGCCTCCGTCAAATCCGTATGAATTTTAACTATCAGGAGGAAATCGCATGGGAGTGCGATATATCGAAGAGTCCGGAGGCTAATGATGCCTGTACTGTCTATGGACGCTCTGGTGGAGGTGCTTGGACAAACCCGATTGTGATCGTAGATTCTGTGGAAACGGATAGTGGAAAAATTGAACGAAGGATAACAATTGACAAGGTACCTCACCCCGTCAAGAAAAATGGTCAATTCGATTTTGTGCCGGGCGAATATGGCTACAACAATTTGCTTGCTATCCAGAAAGACAACCAGAATACGGTCACGATTTCGACGGTGAACAAGATTGGCCTTTCCAATACGCAGCGATTCTACTACCTGTTCAAGGCTACGGCGAATAAACTTGACCCTGTATGGCCGCAGTACAACATGGTGCTGAACAAAATAAAGAACTTCAAGGCCTATGCTAGCGCTCTCGGATACCAAGGATTCAGGGTCATGGGTGCAAAGGACAAAATAGTGCTGGAATCTGGCGATACAAATGTTGCGCCCGATTCTTCGAAAGAAATGTCGATGGGGTACGAATCGTACGTTGACACGACACGTGATTCTACGGGGCGTCTTCAGGATTTATCCACGGCATATTTTACATCGAAATGGGAGGAAGACCATCCTGCCGAGGGCAAATATCACTGGGAGTTCGTGGCGGATATTCGCAACATGGTTTCCGATACGGCCAGTAAAGATTCGTCGAACACTTACAATGTATCGTTCAGCGTGGATACGACTGCCCCCATATTCAATATTGTGGCCGAGGGGAAGATGGTGAATCCGGACAGCATTCCGTTCTTGGCCCGCTTTGCATGGGCGGATTCGGCGAACAGTCCCGATATCCGGGCCATGCGCATTTCCCTGGAAAAGGCGAACGGCAATTCTAGGAATTCGAGCTATTCGCGAGTGGCGGATTTCCCGGCCCTGTATGATGTGTGTACTCCGGAGTTTGCGATTCAGTGGAACAACGCGGTGCGTAATTCTGTCAGGGGCAAAGACGGCTATTATAGAATTAGGACCTATGCGGTGGACAATGCCGTGCCTGATGAAAATACCTACACGAAAATGAACGGTCTTGTTTCTGCCATAGTCGGAAGCCCGGGAAATGTTTCCGAATCGTCATGGCCCGATTCGAACGATTTCCTGAATGTTTCCGTGGTGTATGATACGTTCTTCGTCGATACGAGGCGTCCTGGACTGGTCAATCCGCGACTTGAGGCGGTCTCTTCATCGGGGGCCCCTTATCTGCAACTGCAAGACAGGAAACCTGCGCGAAATCCGTCGTTTGCCTACGCTTCGTATGATAGCCTGCTGAAAATATCGTATGTCGTGCGAGATTTGCTGGATGGTCGCGATTCGGAACCCGTGACGGTAGCCTGGCAATTTGTTCATGACGGAGATCCGACGAAGATAGACCATGCGGGAGACTCCGTCCTGGTGAAGTCCGGCGATATTGCGGATACGTCGTGGACCGAAATGGCCGGTATGCGTCTTGAAGACGGCGACTACGAAATACGCGCCCTTGTACGTGATGCTGCAAAGAACGATTCGCTTTACAGGCTACAGAAAAAACTCCGTGTGGACAAGACTGCCCCGTATATCGAAAGCCTTGTGAGTTCCAAGCTGGTATATCCGGATTCCGACAGGAATTACTCGGCGAAAATTGTTGTGAACGAAAGACAGGATGTCGTGTCCAACCGTACGGGCATGAACTGCTTTTATCAAGTGAGTGGCTCCGGAAGGACGACTTCGTGGAAAAGAATATCGGACAAGACGCTGAAGAACGATTCGGCCACGTTCAATCTGGATTCTATTGGAGATATGCGCGGCAAGTGTTATCTTGATGCCGTATGCATAGACGCTGCGGGCAACGCTTCCGTGAAGACCGACCTGTTCTTCATTGGTGAACGGACTCCGGTAATCTCGTCCCCTCGCGATTCAGCCGTATATACATCGCTTGTTGCCATTACGGGCGTGGCTCCGCCAGTCAAGCTTGCGGACTCCTTGAACACTGTTTACAGGCTGAGGTATGCCAATATTGATTCCTTGGGCACGGACAGCACCCCTGAGTGGAAAACATCCAATATCTTTGTCGTTTCCGCATTGCAGAACAGTTCGCATCGAAATGTTTCCAAGGTTTCGCAGAGCAACGATGCAGTGCTGGGCTATCTTGACCGCAAGATTGGTGAAAATAAATATCTGGAAGGGATGTTTGCCATAGAACTTGGAGTATGTGCCGGAGAAAATTGTATCGATGGTCCTGATAGCTTGTGGAAAACGGATACGTCGATGATCTTGCTAGGGGAGAATCGGGATTCACTGTTCAATGATGTTCCTGACTGGCGTTTCTCGGCGAGCCCCGATACCGCCATGCATATAGGGACGGATACCCTTAGATTGTCGCTATACCAGTCCGGAAAGTTTAACGGCAGCTATTTCCTGCGCGTGTATGCGGAGGATTCAAAGCATGTCGGCATGTTTGACGAGTCCGTGTCGAAGGTGTGGCGCAACCCTTATTATGGGGCTCCTGCTGATACTTCGTCCGATTCTTCTGCCGTATGGTTCTACGAACTGGATGGTCAGTATCATTTGAAGTGGAAAGGTCTTGCCGCAGGCGATACCTTGAAGGTTTCCTATGATTCGGCTGGATTTGGGAATGTTTGCAGTTACAGCGGTTGTGAATCACGGCCGGTCGCCTTTGACATGGGGCTGTTCTCGGCAACCATAAATTCCTATTTGGAAGATTTTCCAGAATGGATTCCGCCTTCAAGAATTAGCCACGAGATGTTCTTGTTTGGGAATTCCGGACATGCGGTGATGACGGCTACGGAAGCGTTCCGCGTATCTAGAGCGGCCCTTTACGGTGATTCGACCTTGCCGAAAATGAAGGCCTATTTCGGAAGCAGCGATGTTGACGGCTTCTACTGGATTGCCGACGGTCAAATCGGTAGTGATACCCTCAATCCACTGGTCATGGGATGGAGCGTGAATCCTCGTGCCTATGGGTTGACGTATGCCTGGACCGGCACAACTGAGATGGGAAAATATCCCGCTTCGGGCAAGATGACGATTCATGCGGAGGTTACGGAGAACGTCTCTTCCAATCCGCACGTGTTCCTTGATTCGGCCACGGTTGTGATTGTGCCGGATTCTCTTAGAATCTCGCTTGCGGATACGTTGCCTGATTTCGTGTTGTTGAAAAATGACTCGACCAAGGTATGCAAGTCGGATACGACCGACGAGAATGCATGTGAAAAAAGGGTCCTGTGGCTTAGGACGATGGTCGCGAAATACGGAATCAAGAACAGGGATGCCAATGTAGGTATCTATGTGGTAAGCGGTTCCGATACGGTCGAGTTGCAGAATATTTCCACGGTGGTGCGCGCGAATTCTAGTGATACCGCCTACCAAATCAGCTGGAACGGGAAGGATAGCCTGGGGCATGTCAAACTGGAAATAGGTGAATACAAACTTTTGATTGTTGCCAATTCGACGGATGGTGAAAATTCCACGACGGCCGAGGCCGTATTCAAGGTTAAGCATGCCGAGACTATGCTGGACATGACTCCGGACCATCCGAAAAATGAGCAAATCACTGTTCCTTCCATCCACGTTTCGGAAGCCCTATACGATAGCAGGGTTGACGCGTATCGTTACGAGCCGGTTGCTGATTATTTGGTGAAAGCCAATCTTTCCGGATGGAAATTGCCCGACTCCTTGCGTAAAGGCGAAATTCCCCTGACCGGGCAGATTTCCGGGTCTCAGGAGATAATCGGTTATGAACCGAAGAGGTTTAGCCTTGCCATCAAGAGGCATAGGAAGGAATTAAAGCTTGTCGCAGTCCGCTATTTGCGATACAATACGTTCTATGTTGATTGCGGTGATTGGTATCCTTTGACAGATTGTGAAAAAAAGGATGCGAATCAGCATGAACGGATTTTTGTAGATACGCTTCATTTTAATTCGATGACAAAGACTATAACCTTGACTGAGTCGAAGAGAGCGAATGATGCTCATGGTTATTATGGATATGATTTCAAGAAATATGACGAAAATGGCTATGACATAACTGTATTTACGCTTTCCGGATGGAAAAAATTCTTGGATGAACATCCTGCATACAATAAATCGCCCCTTGACGATATAAGCTACAATCCCATAAAGCTAAGCCCGTATCAAGTATGGACTCTTGACAAAATTTCAAGAGGAACGGAAATAAAATTCCCTAGTCCGTACGAAAGTTATGGGCATGATTGCGGACCCAGATATTCGTTTGATGTCGCTGATGTAGGGTGCAAGAGCGACTCGACTTTGGATTCTGTGTGCGTGAATGGTGATGCGGCATATGACATGAATGCAAATTTGTTTAAAATAGAGATCAATCCTGGGGTAGATGGGAAATATTACACTGGGTATGGTGTAATAAACCCTACAGCGGATAATTATGCTGCATATACGGTGCTAAAATTTAATGTTACCTATACAATTCCGGACACGGCTTATTGGAACGCGGCCTTCGGCATGGACAACCTTGTGAACCGTACTGTCCGTTTCGACCACACGAACAAGACCGTATTCGGTAATGATGGCAATGGCTATTGGGCTGCATTGGATAGTTTAAGAAGGGTGAAAAGCGACGATTTCTTTGTCGGCATGGGTTCGTACCATGACGGAAACGAGTGGAAGTTCGACAAGACGTACGGCCTGTTGACTCCGTTTGAGACGCAAAGGCTGCATTATTTCCCGTCGAGCTATCTTGAGGGCGGACTGAACACGTTCCTGTTTGCGGATGAGGATTCCGCCTATTCTCAGGCCGCGCGTTTTGACTTGCGCTTCTATACTCCAAGTAGTGCGGACGATTTTTTGGAGGCGAAAGTATTGGGCGCTATAGATATCAACGAGCCGTCCGATCAGTGCAATTTTGACCCTACAAATGTTCTTGGTGCAATGGGCATACCCGGTTTTTGCGAGATAAAATATTCGGGACTTTCCGATACGGTCAAGAATACCCCTTATTTCGCCGCCAACACGAATGTGGAATTCTTTGTCGGTCGCAATACCCGCTGGAGTTCCGTAAGGCATCGTGACTCGATTGCGTATCCGGCTCCGAAAAGTGTAACTGAACTTGTCAAGGATTCTGTCCTTTTTGCCTCCAAGGACTCGGTATGTAAGGATAGCGCCCAGGACTGGAATTTTGTGAATAACGGAGTGTCCCTTTGTTACAAGTATTACAATCTTGGTTCACGAGCCCATTATTATTATGGCGACTATACGGATTCGGTCTGGTCTTCCCTGATTATTCATGGGGATTCTGTTATAAACAATATCGAGAATGCGACGAGCCGAGTCTTCAATTCTCCACAGGATTTCCTGTATATGAATGTCGTCATGGCGTCGGAAATAGGCAAGAAAGATGCGGCGTTCACTGTCAGGCCTTCTTCGGATGATTACGACAATGGAACGCATCGATATTACATTCGACTTGATACGGCTGTGAAAATAAATAGTGAACTTGTTGGTGGCAGTGTGCATGCGAAGGTTGAATCGCTTAAGGTGGATTTGAGCAATATTCAGGTTCCTGAATCAAAGCTCAGTCTGTCGGGCAATGCCGAGATACTCTATATCAAGGCTGATTCGTTTGTTGTGGATACGTTCTACCGCATGTCGAAGGATCCTCTTGCGAAGTCTCCTGTTCGTCCTAAGTCTGATACGTTGACGATGAATCAAATTTACAGGAATGATGACGCATGGGTGAATGATGTCGTGGTGAATAGTGCCGAGCTGATGCAGCTGGATTCCAGTAAGCATTCTCATTTGTTGCTTGATGGAAAATTCCCAGATTCCTTGAATATGCTGGTGAAGTTTAGGGATGCAGATTCAATTACTGTTAAACGCCCGAAGGAACTTGTCGAGGTCAGGGCTTATCTGGATAGTGGGGTAAATTACCGGCTTGCATATCTGAACGGAGAAGCCTTCTACGCATATCCCAAAACCATGCTTGATTCGGTATGGAGAGATTCTTTGAGGGCAGACTCAAGCGGTTGGTATCGTTTGGGCTGGTTTGACGTGAATAGGTTGCAAGGAAATACGCAACTTATGCTTTTGTGGGGCGATGATGACGGCACCATGTTCAACTTTAGCAAGTTTGACATGGTTATAGGTCGTTTGGTAGATTCGACTGACTATAAGACGGTCAAGTCGCTGTTCGAGGAAGTTAGCGTAACTTTCCCTGAACATTCCATTAGCGGCAAGAAGAATATTACTGTCAGAACAGTCGAAGCGTCGGATTACTCGTTTGATGTATTCAACAACCTTGCTCTCAAGGGTCCGGTTGTAGAAGTTTTGCCGAGAATGACGTTTGCTGATACTGCGCGGCCACGAATTCAGATGAAAATAAGTTATGAAGAGATGGAGGCTATGCATGCGACTCCGCAAACGGTAAGGCTGTATAAGGTTGATTTTGCAAATAAGCAGTTTGTTCCACTTACAGATGTTCTTTATGGCTATCTTGATAAGTTTGGCAAGGCCCTTGTTGAAGGAGCTTCTGATACTGTTGCGGCATGTTCGACTGCAACGGATGAAAGATGTTATACGGATAAGACCCAGTGGGCCTACCTGCTGATTTCCGCCGAGACAAGAACATTCTCCGTGTTTACGGCGATGGATTCCGCCATTGCGGAAACTCCGAACTTCAGCGTGACTGTCCTGCCAGAAATTGCTTCGACTGCAAACCGCACGGTCCGTGTAGATGGCATATCGAGATTTAGGCTTTACGTAGATGATGATTCGCTGTGGGCCAATCGTGGCGATTCTACTCTGCCGGATACTCTCGCTTTTACTGCGGATTCCAACGGCTTTGCCCGAATCGCCTTGCCTTCCCGTGGTAACGCCATTGATACCAGCTACGTATTCGTGGTTGCCCTTGGTGAACCTGATGCGGATGGAAATATGGAAGAACTCCCTGCAGCTCCGGCTGTGGCTCGCGCTTTGACTGTGAATGCGCAGTTTGCTTGCTCCGTTCCGTCCGATTCGTTGTGGCTGGGCCTTGACAACGGTTATATGGCCTATGGTGCCAGCTGTACGCATCCGGGTTACGGGTTGGTATCGCTCTATCGTGATGGAAAAGTCGTGGCGGAAATTCGCGGCGAAATCCCCGATACTGTAATCTATGATGGTTCCAAGACTTCTGGGGTGTCCGGCCTGGGCAAGATTGCGTCCGGAATTTATGAATCGCGCTACGTGGGCGTTTCCGCTCTCGGTATGGATATGCAGATTGCCGGTCCGCGAGTCTATACGGATTCTCTACGTCCTGCCATCAGGAACTTCTCTGTGCAGGATTCTTCCGAGGTCCTTGACAGAATCTTTACGGCGACTGCGGATGTGTATGACTCCGAGTCGGGTGTTGCACGCGTGATAGTGACGCCGGTGTTCGGGGGCGATACGTTGCGTGTCATGAACGTGATGCCTGATTCTGCCGGTCATGTGTCTGCAAGTGTCCGTATTTCCCGAAAGCAGCTTGCCGAATGTACCGGCTGCTACCTCTCCATGGAAATGCGTGTGGAAGACTACGGTCACAACCATGCGGAGCAGAAATATGTTTCGGATGAAAAGCTGTATCCATATCCGACGGAACTTGCCCTGTGGTATCCGGCACGTGAAAGCAGCGGTAAGATAGCACATGAACTGCTCGGTACGGGCCATAATCTTGGCTTGTCAAATATGAGTAGGCCTTGGGGCAGCGATGTCGGCTTGTATTTTGGCAGGGGTACAGATTTCGCATCCGGCAATGGCTTGGTCGATTTTGGGAGTACTCCTTCGTACTCGTTTGAGGCGCGCATCAAGCGTGGCTCCGGCTACAGTACATGGCGCAGGGTTCTCGGCTTTGCCGGTGTGAACGGCCTCGATATCAAACTCATGCAGCGCGGTGGCGTGCTGAAACTAGTCGAGGGTTCCCATTCCTGGGAATCGGAACTGCTCCCGATTAGCGAGAAATCCTGGGCGCATGTCGTCGTGACCGTTGATTCTGCCCATGTCAAGTTCTATGTCGATGGTGAATTGAAGAAAGTCCGGGATTCCGGAATTTCACAGGAGCGAGAACTGGAGGGCGCGTTCTCCATGGGCAAGACCGGTAGTGACCCGTCCTATCTCGGGAATATCGCTGACATCCGCATGTATTCGCGTGCGTTGACTGCTGCTGAAGTCGAGGAACTATCGAAACCCGTCACCGATGCGGGGGAGGTTTCCGATGTCATCGTCATCGCCGTGAAGGATATGGAGGCGGTGAGCGGATTCTCGAATGAGTTCTCCTGCTCCGTAGCCGGTAACAAGTACCTTGTATCGGGTGATTCGGCGACACTCGCGATGTCGGTAATCGTTGAAAATACCGCGGATTACAATGTCGTGTTGTACGCAAGGTCCGCTACGGCTGGCGATAAGCCGGTCTATGTCGGCGAAACAAGCATGCTGGCCGGAATGGCAGCCGTTTCCAATACCTGGCGTGCGGTGGCTGTTTCTGGTGTATCCGTCCATCTTGCGGCGGGTACGCATACGTTGACGCTGAAGGTTCCTGCCGGTATCCAGATCGGCGGAGCGGCTCTCACGACCGCCAATATTCCGGCCTCGATGATTGCCTGGGGTGTAAGTACCTCGGACAAGGTTGCCGGAATTGTGCCTGTCGATACGGTTCGCAAGATAAAGTCGTACTTGCGCTACGAGGGATACCCGGAAACATCTACGCTCCGCCCGAGAATCCGCCTGCGCAACGTGTCCAATGAGCCCGTGAATGGGTTCTCTGTCCGTTACTATTTCCGTGGCGAGGACGCCTCGCAGGCTGGAGTTGACCGTTATTGGCCGAACTACGGACCAACATTCCCTGCGGTTCATTCCGAGAGCGCCAACACGGGTTACGTGGAATGGGCGTTTGCCGAGACGATACCGGTTGCCGGAACAGTATTCGGTGGTGACGGCCCGCATTTCGGTCTCTATAATTCCGATTTTACTCCGTGGAGTGCTTCCGACGACCCGTCCTTCGTGGACCCGAATTCCGGATTGGTTGCGAATATCGATGGGTTCTACGAGGATGCGGGCGTTGTCGTCCTGGATAAGGACAACAACCTGATTGGCGGCTCCTGCGCCGAGATGGAAGATCCTGTTTCGCTCGAAACCAAGGTCCGCGTGCTTGCTGCCGATATGCGCGGCGACAACCAGGCGAGCGAGATTCACTTCAATGTGGAAAATACGGGTAATGTCTCGTTGAAGAACTTCGACGTGCGCTACTACTTCTTCGTGGAAGAAGGCCTTGCGCCGGATTATGAAATCAACGACAAGTCCGAATGTGCGTCCGCCTCGATGGAAAGCCTCGGTTCTGGTCGCTGGCAGGTGACTGTCCATTGTGACAAGCCGCTTGCCGCTGGCAAGACGTGGCAGAATCCAGTGAAGGTCGCGCTGCACCTGCCGGGCTGGGCTGCGATGTGGAATGCGAATGACGACCCGAGTCACGACGGTCTGGGAATGATGATGCGCGTAGCTAGCGGCATCTGCGTGTTCGATTCCACGGGGTACATGCTCTACGGCAATACCCCTGTATGGGCGTTGCCCGCTCCGGATGAAGTCAATCCGGATTCCATATATAATGTCGATTTCGGCTACCATGCACCTGGATCCGTTCCTATAATCCGTACGCCTGAAGGACTCGTTATCACGATGGACAACTGGTCCTATGTGGAACTGAGTCTGGTGACGGCTTTGGGTACGCCTGTAAAATCTATCTTTAGTGGGACGCTCGCTCCGGGTGAACAGTTTGTGCGAGTTGACTGGAACGGCATCGACATGAATAGAACTTACTTGATGCTCAAGGTGAACGGGTCTATTAAATCGACAAAGAAGCTTTCTTTGCTGTAAGGATAGAATTATGAACAATGTGATTAAAATTTTCGCTGCAGTTTCTTTTGTTGCCATCCAAGGGTATGCGCTTAGCTTGCAGACGGTGTTCGAGAATCAGAAGAAATCCGCCTTTCCGGACACTTGCGAGATGCAGATGCGTACCACGGTGACGCTTCCCAATATGCAGCCTCAGGTTGTGAATATGGCCCTGCTTACCGCTGGTGAAAACAAGTCCATTACAACCATCAAGTCCAGCATGATGCAGATGGAAATGGTGCAGAACAACGGACGCATGAAGGTCACGGACTTGAAAACAGGGAAAAAACTCCCGGCGCAGAACATGCCTGCGCAGAACCCAGCCGATGTGAACAAACAGATGGGTTCTCCCGAAGACTATAATAACCCTGTCGCCGAAGGGAAACTCTGGAAGATTACTCCCAAGGACCCGGCCAAGCCGACGCTTTATTACTCGCAGAAAAACAAGCGAGTGATGAAGATGAACGTGGTCTTGAACGGGGCCAATGCCGTAAGCGAGTTTGAGTATTGCGATAACTCCTGCCCGCTACCGGGAACCCTCAAAAAGGTGACGATAAAGACTTCCGCGCCTCAAGGCGGCGAAAGTACGGTTGTTTTAGAAGTGCTGAGAGCAAAACAGAGGCATTTGCTGCCGATGAAAATGTTCGATGTGGAGTGATTGTATCGCTTACTTCTTGAACCTGTCGATAAGGCGTTTGGCCGGGAATCCGGCGACCTGGAAGGCTTTTTCCCAGAGGAAGTCCTTGGCGCGGGAAACGAGCGTGTCGTTGCACTTCGGGAACCATTCTTCTTTGAAGTCGGGTGCGAATCCGGCCTTCTTGATGAGGGCGAGGTAATTCTCGTTCAGGGCGTCGTAGGCGTGGTAACGCACGAAGTGCTTTTTCTCTTCGTAGCTGAACCGGCGTTGGAGCAGCTTTCTCTTCACGAATCCGGCACCCTGCTCGATGAGTTCTTTGTAGGCGAAAAAGACGGGGCGCTCCGTATGGTACAGCGATTCCATCTTGACGTCGGCTTCGCCGAATTTTTCGCTGAGCGCCACTTCGAGGCGTCGCGTCACGTCGTAAAAGTTTTCCTGTTCCGGCGTTTCAAAGAGGTGCATGAAGAATACGCCCAATGCGGCAGGCTTCATGTACAAAAAGAACGATTGCAGGTGCGGCGCGAATTCGTCGTTGGACGTTAGCGAGACTACGTCGGCGTGGCTTTTTTCGGCCTGTTCGAAGTATTCCTCGAACTTGTCCTGGTAATAGACCACGGAATCGTTTATGAGGAGCAGACGCTCGATGTTTTCGTTCTCGGAATTGCTGATGGCCTGCATGTGCAGGTACCGCTTCCACATGCCGAAATCAAAGCCGTGGTTTTGTGTCAGGAACAGTTCGATGTTGTTGTCGGCGAGGAATTCGTAACTGGCTTGCGAGAGCGTTCGTTCGTTTGTCAGTAGCACCACCTTGAAATCGGTCTTGGCCAGGTGCGCTAGTGCGTAGCGCACGTAACCGGGAATTTCTTCTCCGGTCTGGTAGCTGGCGTAGAGCGCGATTTTCAGGGGCGTTCTCGACATTGGCTAGCGTTTCCTGGTGCGGGTCGCCTTTTTGCCACGGCTACGGCCGCTTTCGCCGGCCCTGTTGCGGCCCGGCTTCTCGCCGAACTGAGCCCTGCGGCGCTGTTCGCGGTTGCGCTTCATGGGAACGTATTCAGATTCGAAATCGTCTCCGGCAAAGTCGTCGTCGGGCTGGCTCACGTAACCGAGTGCTTCGGCGGCTGCGGCGCGGTCGGCGCGCTCGTGCACGTCGCGGTGGCTGTCGCGGGATTCGCCCTGGCGGCGCTTCTTTTTCGGTTCGCTCGAAATCTTCTCGATGATGCTGAAGTCCGCCTGGCCGCGCAGCGGGTCCACGCGTAACAGGCGCACCTTCACGATGTCACCACGGCGGAACGTGCGTCCGCTCTTCTTGCCGAAGGCAAGTCCCTGGTCGGGATTGAATACGTAGAAGTCTTCGCCGACGATGTCGCGGAAACGCACCAGGCCCTCGGCGATGGGATCCTTGATGCTTACGTAGATGCCCCATTCCTCGATGCCGGTGACGGTCGCCTCGAAGTCGTCGCCGATGTGGTTCTTCAATATCCAGCAGCTGCACACCTTGATGGAGATGCGTTCCACCTTCATGTTCTTGATTTCGTTTGCAGAAATCAGGTCGCACACCTCGATTACGCTGTTTGCGCGCTCGGCGTTGATTTCCTTGCCCTTGCGCGCAAGTTCGCGGTGGCACCAGAGGTCGGCGTAGCGGCGGATAGGCGAGGTGAAGTGGCTGTAGTCCTGCCAGTTGAGTGCGAAGTGCCCGAAGCTGTTGCTGTCGTAGTGGGCCTTCTGCATACTGCGGAGGATGCGGTTCATCAGGGTCTCGTCGTCGCCTGCGCGCTTCACCAGGTGCTGGTACAGCTTGAAGGCGACCGGGTTCAGGTTCGTGTCGCCGCTGCGGGGCTTGCCCAAATCGCGCAACATCACGGGGGCGTCCTTGAACAAATCCGGGTACATGTAGTACAGCTCCATGATGTCCTTGGTGTCGGGCGCCTCGTGGATACGGTAGATGCCCTGCAGCTTGCGCTTTGCAAGTTCCTTCGCGCAGCAGTTGTTCGCGATGAGCATGCATTCCTCGACCCAAGAATTCGATTCGTCGGTCTCGCGCGGCACAATCTGCACGGGTTCGCCGGACTCGTTGAACTTACAGCCGTATTCGGTGCTCTTGAATTCGAGCAGGCCTTCCTTGGTGCGGTTCTTCTTGAGCATCGCGGTCACCTCGGCGAGCGCCTTGATGGAATCGTCGCCCGCTTCCATCATCTTCACCGCTTCCTGGTAGGTGATGCCCTTCGTGATGTTCACGACGCTCTTGTGGAAATCCCAGCTGAGCACGTTCGCGTGCTTGTCGAGTTCCATCATGCAGGTGAAGGCGCAACGGTCTACGCCCTGGTGCAAGCTGCACACGCCGCTCGAAAGCTTTTCGGGAAGCATGGGCACCGCCGTCCACGGCAGGTACTGCGTGTAGCTGCGTTCCAGGGCTTCTTCGTCGAGGTCGCTTCCCTCGGGTACGTAGTAGCTCACGTCGGCAATATGCACGCCCAGCTTGTAGCCGGTTGCGGTACGTTCCACGCTGATGGCGTCGTCGTGGTCCATGGCGCCTTCGGGGTCAATGCACAAGATGTCAAGCTTGCGGTAGTCCACGCGCCCCTTGAAATCCTTCGGGCCCGGTTCCTTGATGCCTTCGACGAACTTCTTGATGGCGGGGGAGAAGTCCTTGGGCAGGTTGCTTTCTTCCATGAACTTCGTCTTGACTTCGTCCCACGAAATGTTCATCGCCTCGGCGCTGCGGTCCACCTTCGCTAAGTAGCTGTGCTTGAGTTTCGGGTGCGGGTACAGCGTAAAGCTGATGGTCTCGCCCTCCTTGCCCGGGGCCTGCTTGCGGTGGCACATCTCGTAAACCTTGCCGGTCTCGAGTTCGTGCACTTCCCATTTCTCTTCGTCAATCTGGTGCAGAATGCCGCGTTTTACGCGGGTCTCGTTTTCCTTGCCGGTCTGCCTGCGGCTGCGTGCGCCGGGGCGGCGGTTGTCTTCGGCGCCTTGCTCGGCAATCTTCTTGAAACGCTTCTCGCGCTTTTCTTCGAGGCTTTCCCCGTCGCCCAGCTGGTATTCCTTATGGCTGGTGCGCTTGAGGAGCCCCCTCTCCACCATGTCGGCGAGCATCTGCTTGAATGCCATCTTCTGCTTTTTCGGGAGCCCGAGCGCACCGCGCAACTGGCTTCCGACCATCGGTTCGTCACGGAGTATAGCGATAATCTGTTCTTCACTGGGTAAACGCTGTGCCATATCAGGCCTCCTTTGCGCCGGTACCGGCGTCTAAATTCGCTTTTGCAAGTTCTTCTTGCTTGTAGGGCATCGCGGATTCGATCAGGTCGTGCAGCTCGTCGCGCAGGTCGCCCATGGGCTTGTCCGCGTAGTCTTCTCCCTTCACCATCGGGTGTATGACCATCTTGACTTCTCCACTGTATATGGCCCACTTGACCTTCGGGAGAATTTTTCCGGTGTTCACGAGGGTAACGGGGAGGATGTCGAAATGCTGTTCCTTCGCCATGCGGAAAATCCCGTTCTGGAACTTGAGCATGTGGCCATCTTCGGTGCGGTGGCCTTCAGGGAACACGGTAAAGTTGTAGCCCTTCGCGATGCGCTCGGCGACCATCTTGCCCATGCCGGCATTCTTGCGCGGGTTCTTGTGCACGGGAATGCAACCGATGGTGCTGATGACCCATCCGAAAATGGGAGCCTTCCAGAGACTCGCCTTTGCCATGAAGGCCGCGTTGCCGATGGCGGGCCAGATGACATTGATGTCGAGGAAACTCTGGTGGTTTGCCACGATGACGAATCCCTTGCGACCCTTGGGAATGTTCTCTTCGCCTTCCACCTTGATGGTGATGCGGAACAGCTTGAACGCGATGTGGGTAAAGAAGAACTGGCATACGTTCGTAATTTCTTCCTTGTGCCCGCGGATATAGCCCTTGTAGATGATGTAGGGGATGCCGAGGATTAACATACCGACGACGACGATGAGGTAGTATAAAATTGCGAGAAAAGCGCGATAAACAGACATAGAATTCCTGGGGTTAGTATCTATGCCTATAATGTATATTTTTTGCGCGGAAAGGACAAACGCTACTTGATTTTCCACTCAAGTGTCTGGCCCGCAGCAAGCGGGACGACGCCGTTCACCACGGCCGGGACTGTCCATGCTTCTTTCACGACTTCGATTTGCTTTGTGGTGCGCGGGATTCCGTAGAAATCGGCACCGAAACCGGCGATAAAATTCGCTAGCTTGTCCAGGTGGCCGGCCTTCTCGAATTCCTGTACCAGGAGCGGGATGGCCACGGGAGCGCTGTAGACGCCCGCCGCCCCGCACGGACATTCTTTTTTGCCCAGCTGGTGCGGGGCGGAGTCCGTGCCGAGAAAGAACTTCGGGTTGCCGCTGAAGGCGGCTTCGCGGATCGCGGCACGGTCTTCAGGCCGCTTCGGTAACGGCTTGCAAAAGTGGTGCGGCCTGAGGGCGTCTCCGACGATGTCGTCGAGAGTCATCATCAGGTGGTGTACCGTGAAGGTGGCCGCCACGTTTGCGGGCAGGCGCTTTACCGCCTCGACCGACTTTGCGGAACTCAAATGTTCAAAGACGATTTTCAATTTCGGGAACTTTGCGGCCAGCGTCTCCACGCGCTTGATAAACGCAGGTTCGCGGTCCAGGCAGAACTCGCCCGGTTCCTCGCCGTGTACGCACAGCACAAGTCCCAGTTTTTCCATCATCGCGACCACGGGGAATACCGCTTCAAAATCGCTGATGCCGTCGGCGCTGTTCGTAGTGACGCCCGCGGGGTAGTACTTGCCGGCAACGACGCCTACCGCCATCATGTCCTTCAAATCCTGCTCCGTGTAGTTCGGGTTCAGCTTGAACGTCATGAGCGGTTCAAAGTCCGGGCGCACGTCCTTCGCGGCATCCAAAATCTGCGCCTTGTATTCGGCAATCGCCTTGGCGCTGGTCATCGCGGGGACGGTGTTCGGCATAATGATTGCTCGCCCGAATTGGGCTACAAGGTCGCGTACATAACCGGGCATCAAGTCGCCCTGGCGCAGGTGGGCATGGAAATCGTCTGGAAGGGGGAGAAACATTGAAAATTCCTTTTTTGTGATACAATATAGGAACTAATGTGGGATGATTGATAATTGATGATTGATGATTGATAATTATCCATTATCCATTATCAATTATACATTGTGCCGAAGGCGCTTTACCCGCTCGTCCGCAAATCGCGGAACAGTTCACGCGAAATGGCGTTGTCTGCGGTCTGCCAGTAATCGAAGGAATGGGGCTCAGTCAGGGTCTTGTTGTACAGGAACACCAGGTTGCAGTTCAGTTCTTTAGCAATCATCAGGTCGTGCGTAATGATGATGATGGACGTCTTGAACAGAATTCGCATGTTGTCGATTAGCGGCAGCAGGTTGCGGCGGTTGTAGTTGTCGAGCCCTGCGGTGGGCTCGTCCATCAAGAGCAACTCGGGGTCCATGGCCCAGGAACGGGCGATGGCGACACGCTTCTGCATGCCCACGCTCAACTGGTGGGGGAACATCGTCGCGCAATCCCTTACGCGCATCAAGTCCATGGCCATGTTGATCTTGTCCTCGATTTCCTTCGGGGAACCTTTCTTGTGGTAACGCAGGGGGAGCGCGATGTTGTCGCGGACGCGAAGGTTAGAAATCAGGGCGCCGTTCTGGAAAACGAGCCCGACTTGGCGCTTTGCGATTTCCAGTGCAGTCTGGCGTTCGGCGGGAATGTGCTCGCCGAAGTAGTATAGTTTTCCCGCGCTTGGCCTTGCAAGCCCGGCAATCACCCTGAGCAGGGCGCTTTTTCCTTGGCCGGAAGGACCTCCGATGCACAGCGTTTCTCCACGGTTTAAAACCAGGTTCGCTCCGCAAATCAGCTCCTTGTCCATGTCGCTGCTCTTGTCAAAATAGGCGAGTGCACTCGGCTTCGAGAAAGTCGTGCCGGCGAGCCCTTTGTACGACAGGTGCAAGTTTTCTATGCGCAGTGCTTCGTTGTTCATTAGATAATCTTCGATATCTCGTTGAAATAGTCAAGGAAATAGAACAGGGAAAGAACGACGTCGGCACAAACAATGTAGAAGAAAGACTTGATGACGGACTTGCCGGTGGCCTTCGGCACCTGGCGGATATCGCGCGGGATGTTCATCGCCTGGTAGCAGGCGTTCGTGGTGATGATGCAACCGAACACGAGCGGCTTTATAACGATGAAGATGAAGTCGGTGAACGTCATCGCCTTGAGGATTTCCGTGGAGAGGTAATCCCATGTCAGCTGCAGGTTCAATACGTTTCCGGTAATGACGGTGAGGACCTTGATAACGAGGTAGCCTGCGCCAATAGCGCTGCCGCTGAAGATGATAGTCATGATGAATGTCGCGATGGTTCCGCCGATAAGGCCGGGCATCACGAGGTAACGGATGGGGTCTACGCCCATGGTCGCAAGCGCATCGACTTCGGAATCGATAACCATGCCGCCTACGTAGGTCGTTAGCGAGGAGCCGCTTCGGCCTGCAATCAGGAATGCCGTAAGGATCGGCCCGAGTTCGCGGATAATCACGACCACCATGAGGCTTCCGACCACATCGCTAAAGCCGACCTTGCCCATCATCGTCATGATTTCGACGATGACGACTGCTCCAAAAAGAGTTGCCACGACGAAGAGCACCGGGAAAATCTCGACGCCGGTGAAGAATGTCTGCAGGATGATGTTCCTAGAGTCCGTCTTGAAACTGCGGCTTTCGGAAAAGATAGAGGCGATGGCACGCACGAAAAGACCCACCTGTTGTCCCAAGGTGCGCTTCATCAAGAAAAGCCCGAGCTTGTGGAATAAATTTCCGCAGAAGGTGAGCTTCTCTTCCTCTTTACTTAGATGCTGTTCCATCGTTCTTGCCAACGAGCTCCTTGCCGTTTATTGCGTCTAGGATTTCTTGCCAGAGCGGTTCCAGGCCGGTTTTCTTGAGCGAACTTACGCACAGGGGTTTGGTTTCGAGTCCGAGCCTCGCCTGAATGAGTTTCAGGTTCTTGGCAAGCTCCGACTGGTTCACCTTGTCCCGCTTGCTGGCGACAACCAGAACGGGGCAACCCGTGGCACGTATACTTTCCACCGTTTCGATGTCGATGGGAGTACCTCCGTGGCGTATGTCCACCAAGTAAACGAGTCCACGCAAGTCCTTGCACTTTTCCACGTATTCGCGGATAAAGTCGCCCATTTCGTCGCGTTTGGAATTGCTCACTTTGGCAAAGCCTACACCAGGTAAATCTACAAGAAAAAATTGCTTGTTGACTTTAAAAAAATTGATTTCGCGCGTTTTTCCGGGGGTTGCGCTCACTTTTACCAGTTTTTTCTGCCCCATGAGGGTGTTCAGCAGCGAAGATTTGCCCACATTGGAGCGCCCGAGGAATGCCACCTGCGGTAAACGCTCGTCGGGAAGGCCCTTCAGGCTCACTGCCGACTTGACGAATTCGGCGCTGGTTATTGTGTATCCGCCAACGGTGACGGGGGCTGTATTGCTCATAGACTGACCCTCCCTTCGAATGCGCGGAGCATGGTGACTTCGTCAATGAATTCCAGGTCGCTGCCCATGGGGATGCCTCGGGCAAGGCGCGTACGCTTCACGTTCACCCCGGCCAGCATGCGGTCTATCATGAGCGCTGTGCTGTCGGCCTCGGGGCTTGAACCTAGGGCGAGTACGAGCTCCTCGATGCCTTCGTCCTTGACGCGAGCGGCGAGCTGCGGCAGGTGCAGGTGCTCGGGGCCAATGCCGTCAAGGGGTGACAGGACTCCGCCCAGAACAAAGTAAAGCCCCTTGAAAATTCCCGAACGTTCGAACGGGATGATGTCGGAAGATTTCTCGACGACGCACAGCGCTTTTGCGCCGGCGCGTTCCGTGCATGTCGGGCAGATGTCCTGGTCGGTGAACGCATGGCACTGCGGGCACGGATGAACCTTCTCGATGGCGTTCGTCAGGTTGCCTGCGAACCGCTCGACATCGCTCTTGGGGCGAGTCAGCACGTGGTAGGCCAGACGGCGTGCCGTCTTCTGGCCAATCCCGGGAAGGCCTGCAAATTCGGCAATCAGCGCCTCGAGACTTTCCGGTTCAACGCTCATGGGCCCACGTGTAAGCGTCGTTGACGCAACGGTTCAACAGGGAGGAAGACATGTTCAGTTCTTTGAGGATCGAGAGAATCGTCGACTGGTCGTCCTGTTCCACCGCATCGGCTAGGCGAAGCAGGTCGCCAAGGCGTCCGGAACGCTGGAGCAGCGCGAGCTTCATCTCTTCGTCGGCGGGCGAGTCGGTAAGGATGGCTTCGAGCGGGGCGCCTACGAGTGCGTCCATGCGGCTGATGAGTCCGACCATGAATGCCTTTGCCGGGAGGTCGTCGTCGGTACCGCGTACCACGCGGGCGATGAGCTCCAGGAACTTGGCGCGGTGGCTTGCGTTCTGGAACAGCGGCGAGCTCTGCGGCGTCATGCCCATCTCGGGGCGGGCGTAGAGCATCAGCATGAGCCATTCCTGAATGTTCCTCATGCCAATCCATACAATGGCATCGCGCACGTTCAGAATCTTCTGGCTGCGGTACTGCGCGTCGGAGTTGACAAAGCGCAGCAGGTTCTGCGCCACTTCCGGGTATTCCGAGAAGCAGTCGCACAGCTCGTCGAGGCTCGGGTGCGTGCGGAGCAGCAGCAATATGCGGAGGATGGCCGCCGAGGTGGCGTCAATTTTTTTGCCGGTCACGAGTTCCGGTTTCGCAAAGAAGAACCCCTGGAAATAGTCGTATCCTGCGGCGAGGCACTTCTTGAAGCATTCTTTCGTCTCGACCTTTTCGGCGAGAATCTTGATGTCGCGGTCCTTGAAGAACTTTGCCGCTTCGGCGAGATCCTCTTCGGTGTTGTCGACGATGTCCATCTTCACGTAGCTCACGTACGGGAACAGCGGCTCGCAGCGCTTGATGAAATCGTCGTTGTAGATGAAGTCGTCGAGCGCAATTTCGAACCCGCGGCCCTTGTAACGCATCACGGCCTTCACCAGCGAGTCGTCGACTTCGACGTCTTCCAGGACTTCGAGGACAAAGCAACGCGGATTGAGCAGGCCGAAAACGTTATCCAGCAACATGTCGCGGCTGCAGTTGATGAACGCCTTGTGGTCGCCGATAAGCTTGGGGAGCCCGATGTTGTTCAGTACGTTTTCGAGAACTTGGGCCGTGGCCAAGACATCGCTTGCGATAATCGCGGTATCGCTTTCGGGCGAATCGCGGAACAGGAGCTCGTAGGCGTAAATCTTGCCTTCGCGGTCAAGGATAGGCTGGCGTGCTAAATAAGCGAGAGAATGCATGGCTTAGACGAAAGACGAGAGACTAGAGACGAGAGATTGTCAATTGATATTGTTTGCGAAAGTGGTTAGGCGAGTTTCGAAAGACGGAGGGTGGTAAACCTCTCGTCTCTCGTCTGTAGGCCCATAGGGCCGTTCTCTCGTCTAAATACGGGCGCTCTTGATTCCGAACAGCAGGATGCTCCTTGCTCCCACGTCCCAGAGGCGGTCCATGATGGCGTTCGCTTCTTCTTGCGGGACCATGGCCTTCACGGAGTACCATTCGCGGCCGTGCAGCTTGGTGACCGTCGGGGCATCGAGGCCCGGAGTCATTTCGCATGCCTTCTGCAACAGTTCGGCGGGGCAGTCGTACTCGATCATCATGTAGGACTGCGCGACCAGCTTGCCCTGGATGCGGCGGATGAGCGTATTGACTTCTTCGAGTTCGGTCTTCTGCGGGTTGCAGAACAGCGCGGCGTTGCTCCTGAACAGCGGGTCGCCCACAATGCGGAGCCCGGCCTGCTTGAGCGTCGTGCCGGTTTCTACCACATCCACGATGGCGTCGGCCACGCCGAGGCTCACGGAAATTTCAACGGCGCCTTCGAGCACAACGAAGTCCATCGACTTCTTGTAGAAACCTTCCACGATGTGCGGGAAACTCGTGGCAATTGTCTTGTCCTTCAGTTCGTCGAGCGACTGCACCGGGCTGTCGTTCGGGACAGCGGCGCACATCTTGGAAGCGCCAAAGGGGAGGTCCAGCACCTTCACCGCGGGGCTCTTCGCCTCGGCGTTGAAGTCAATGCCGGTGATGCCTGCGTCAATGATGCCGCGGCCCACATACATGGGAATGTCGCTCGGGCGAAGGAAGAAAAATTCGATTCCGTTCTTCGTGTCGAGCTGGGTCAAAGTCTTGTAAGGCTTGGAAGCCTTGTAACCGCAGGCCTTCAGGAGTTCCTGCGTGGGCTCGAAAAGCATGCCCTTGTTCGGGAGAGCTACCTTGATCATAGTTTTGCGTACACCTCTTCGAGAGTGAGACCTTTTTCGGCCATCATCACGGCCACGTAGTAGAGCACCTGCGAAAGTTCGAGGCACTGGGCGTCGCGGCTTTCGAAGCGTGCAGCCTGCCAGCTTTCGGCAGCTTCTTCAACAAGTTTCTTGCCAATGGCGTGCGGGCCTTTCTTGAACAGTTCAGTGGTTCCCTTGCCTTCGGGCATTTCTTTCTTGCGTTGGCAAGCCAGGGCGTACATTTCTTCAAACGTCATGATTGACCTCTTTTTTGTTTTACAGCGCAAAATGTAGAAAATAGTGAGAGCTGTTAGCCTCTTGTCGCCAATAAGTATGTATTTTTCAGCGCGCGAGGCTTTATAATGAACGTTAATAGATTCTTTTTGATATTGTGCATGTTTGTTTGTCTTGTTCCTGCGTTGTCGTGGGCGGCTCCGGCTAACCCCGAACCTGTCGTCTATACGCAGAAGGACGGCTCTACTGTGACGATTCGCCACTTTGGCGATGAACACTACCATTTTACCAAGACAATGGACGGCATTCTTATTGTGGGCGACGGAAAGGGCAGTTACGTGTATGCCGATGCCGAAGGCAAACCCTCCAGCTTTATTGCCAGGGATGCAGCAGATAGGTCTCCCGACGAATTGAATTTCCTAAAAACGTTGAATCAAAGCGAGGTCCATTCGAAGCACAGGGCTTTGAATGGACAGCGATTTCCAGAGACCCTTGCCCCATCAGTAATCAAGCCCCGAGCGTTGTTGCGCGCCAGCAGTCGCGTGAATTCGTTCGTGACGGGCAATCGCTATTTCCCGGTGTTGCTTGTGAGTACGATAGAAAATGAATCCTTTGACTCGGCGAAGGTTTACAAAAAACTCAACAAGAAAGGGTACAGCGAAGACGGCCATATCGGCAGCCTGCGCGATTACTTTATCGAATGTTCAGGTGGAAAATTCAAGCCGACGTTTGACGTCTATCCGATCGATCTCCCGGAGTATTTCGGTGACTACAATAACGAAGCCAAGTTCCTCACTTCGGCCATAAATGCACTGGTGGAACGTGAGGATTTCAAGAAACGAGCCGACAAGTACGAGGCGGTAATCCCGTTTATCCTGATGCATCCGCTTACAAACGAAGAAGCGGCGACCTACAATGTCAATTATTTTTCTCACCAGTATTCCATGAGATATCTCATGAAGAGGGTGTATTCGATAGATGGCTATTCTTTTGATAGCTATGCGTTCGTGTCTCAAAAGGACGAAGATACTGGCAAGCTCAATCGCTTGGCGACCATCGCCCACGAATTCAGCCACGTGCTGGGACTTTACGACCTGTACGGAGTTGATGCGGATGGTTATGCTACGATTGGCCCGCTCCCCTTCGATTTGATGGCGCTCGGAACGCGCAATGGTGGTGGTCGTTTTCCTCCGACGTTCTCCGCGTTTGAACGTGAATCTATGGGATGGATGGAACTGGACGAGTTGTCCACCGACAGCTTACTGAGGCCCCACATGCTGGAACCCCTATCCGAGATGCATGCTTATTCTGTCACGAATCCGAAGGACGAGGACGAATACTACATCATTGAATATCGCCCGGCAGTCGGTTTCGATTCGAAAATTTCGGAATCCGAATACAGTGGAGTCCAGGGGGAAAACGGCGTCTTTGTATGGTATGTCGATTTCGACGAGACCGCATTTTATAGCAATAATCCGAACCCGGACCCCGATCACCTCCATATAGAAGTAAAGGAGGTGCTTGGTGGCAAGCAGAATTACTATGCGGACTTTAAGTTCAAAAGGGACAAGGGCAAAACCAAAATTCCCGGCATTTTCGACTTGAAGGTCTACGGGGATACATTGGCGTGCTTTGTGCTGAGCGAAGAGAAGGGCGTAAAATCGTGCCCAAAACCGAAATCGACCTCCATCCCGGCTCGCCAACAAGGGCTCGCGCAAATGCAAATCCGTGAAGGAATGTTGACTGTGCATACGTCCGTGCGGGGCTCCAAACGCCTGAAACTTTTCGATGCACTGGGTGTATGTGCTCTGGAATCCCGTTTTGACGGGGAGTCTACCCAGGTGGATGTGTCCTCGTGGGCGAAAGGTCCTGTCCTGGTCCAGATCGAGGCCGGTGGAAAGCTGATTTCGAGCAGGCTAGTCTTGCCCCGATAGGTTCGTTTGGTTAGAATATCTTTATGCAGGTGCTCCCTGCATAAAAAAATGTTGCTTTAAAAAAATCAAAAACATATATTTAGGGCATGAAAAAGATTTTCCCCCTTGCCATTCTCGGTGTTTCTATTCTTTCCCTGGTATCTTGTACTCAGGGGCCTAGGGTCAACAATCCTGAAACTTTCCGTACAAAGACGGGTGTCATCGGTGTGTTCCGCCAGGCGGCCACGTTCTGTAGCGAGGGGCTCCCGCAGACAATGCAACTGGGCGATTCCACGATTTTGGTCAAGCCCACTTGGAGTAACGACCAGGACAACATTTTCTTCAGCCCGATGAAACCGGGGCCCGCCACGCTGTATTCTTACCACTACCAGTGCTGGAAGGATGAATTCAATTTGAAGCTGGACCAGAGCGATCCTTCGACAGGTGCCGTTCCTACGACCGTGGTCATTCCGGATACGGGTTTCTGCAAGATTGTGATTTCTTTTGTGGAAGGGGAAAAGCTCTTCACGCATAACGACCTCCTGATCGAGGAAGTTTTCGACAGGTGGAATGTCGCAGTCCCCGCCGCCTCGATTCCGTATTGCAATATTGTCGATAGCAAAGGTGGCGAGGTTTCGTTCGCCAACAAGGATTCGCTCCTTGCCGAGACGTACAAGTCCGCAATCCAGCAGGCCGCCACTGCAGGTAGCGATCAAATCCAGCCGCTCATCTCGCTGGACACGCTTTCCGACATGGTTACTTGGAACGGCGACCGCAATAAAATTCTCCTTGTTGTATGGCATAACGATCCCGAACGTTTCGAAGAGGGGCGTACTATCAAGCTCGGGGACGAGGTCCTGTGGACCGTGGCCGACAAGGAATTCCGCAAGTGGTTCAACCAGAACAAGAACTCCGTGCGCAACTGGACTCGTCGCCTGCACCAGTTGATGGGCTACTCGCTCGATACAACTCTTAACTACTTCAGTACAATATGGGTGGACCCGAAGGATGTCGTCCGTCCGGCTTTTGAGATCGACCCGACGGGTAACACCATGCGCGCCAGCTTTATCGATGATACTCCGCCCTCAGAACCGGCTATGATAGGCGACGATATGCCGTCGACCGAATCCACCGAACCAGCTGCGGAATCTCCGTTCGGCAAGAAGGACGAAGCCTTCATGATATGGTATCAGAACTGGTTCGACGAGACTGCCGCGAAGTACGAGAAGAAGTCTTCCAAGCGCCTCTGGACTCGTCTGGGCTACACTTACGACTGGTCCCAGAGTGTGCCCACCTACGGCCTCTCCGAATTCATCGTTGTCCGCGATGCCCAGGTGCTCGTGAACTTCACGAAGCAGACCAAGGCCTTCTTGAACTGGCTGAATTCCGAAATGTAATTCGGCCTATCGGCTTGCAATGACTCGCCACAGCGGTTGTCCCGCTGCGGCGTATTTTCTTTCAAATGCGGTTTCAGGATTATCCGGCGAGAGGGACGTAAGTTCTGCCCGGATGCCACGTAAGCTGGCGAGCTCGGGAATGTTTTCGCTTTCTTCGCTAAGGATGCCTACCGCGTCGCGGAATTCCTGCGCATAGATTTCCCAGTTCGTCCGCAGCTCCGTGACAGGGGCAAGTTGCATCATGGTCGGGAATATCGGGTGCATGTGGAACCGGCGCGTACATTCGGCCTGCTTGGGCCACGGGTTCGGGTAGAATACCGCGTGGTAGCGGATGTCCCAGTGGTTGTCGAGAACTAGCCTCCAGAAGTCCAGGAGCTCGGCGCGTATCCAGAAGGCATTGTGAGGAATTCCTTCGGCCTCGGCGTCCCGCGCCCCAGAACCTTTGCCAATACGCGCTTCGGATTTGTCGATTCCGATAACTGCGCAGTCTGGGAATCTCCGTGCGAGGTGTATTGTGCTTTCGCCAGTACCGCAGCCGGAATCCAGTACGACAGGGATGGAGGCGATGTCGGTTCGCCCTGCCCAGGTACAGATCTTTTTGCTGGCTTCCTCAAACGCTTCCTGTGTATGTAAAGCAATAGGACGCATGTACTGCGTCCTTGCGTATTTGCATACAATTTTTGCGAGGTCCTTGTGGACGGATTCCTGGTTCGATGTTACGGACCGGGCTCCGCTCATTCCTTTGTCCAGATGCTTTCCAGGTCGTGCCCGATAAGTTCCACGTTGTCTAGGGAGAATTCCGCATTGTCATGGAATGTCCACGCAATCATGCTGATGTTCTTCCGCTGTTCCTCGTCTGGAATGAGATCGGCGACTGCTACGGCAATTCGGTTCTTCTTTTGGGACAGGTCAAAATCCTTTGCTGCGATAATGGAATTACGTGGGTCGGTGTACATGTATAAATACATTGGGGCCATGTTTGAACTCCCACTCAGGAATTCAAACGTGAACGAACCCGTTCCCCAAGCTTCGAATGCAATGGAATCTACCAAGGAGAAATTGTAGCCTAAACCGCTCTTGCCGATTTGCATGGTGCATGTCGTCCACCATTTCGAGACCCAGTTGATTGAATCTTTGGCCCGGGTAAGCGAGTCCATTGTTGTTTGCAAGACTGTCTCATTGTAAAACGGTGGTGGGTAAGCCTGGTAATCCGAGTCCGGGAATGTCACCTTGAAATGCACCAGCTTGTTCTCGTCGTCATCAGTTTCGATGACGTCTATGAATGGGTAGCCGCTGTTGCTGGCTTTGGGTTCTATTGAGATAGCACCGTAATCACCAACGATGAGCATCCAGGTGCCGATTGCCGTACCCCTCTCCCTTGTATAGGGGGCTCCCATGTTGTGGAATTCATCACCATCGGTGAAGTTTTCTAACAAAAGCGTTTCGAGCTTGCGTTCGGGCTTAGGGACGGTATCTTTTTTCGTTGTGTCTTCGGGTTCCGGCGGCGGAGGGGCCACGTGTTCCACGACAATGGAATCGCCAGCTTTCGCCTTGATTGTGGGCAGAACGATGGTGTCGAGCTTTGCTCCCATGTTCGGGATGAACGCAAAGTTCAGGTTACCGGCGGGGAGCCCTCCGATGGAGAACATACCGTTGGTCACGATTGTAGAATGGTTGAGGCCGAAGAACTTGAGCGTGCCGAAAGCGCTGTCGCAGTCCTTGCAACCATATTCCACGAGCGAGCCGCTGATGTACACGGGCTTCTGGAGCTTGTGTTCGCCGAGCTGAATGCTGTCCTTGTCGTTGGCTACAGTAACGTCGATCTGAACGTTGTTTCCTTCCAGGGAGCCTTCCATGATATAGTCACCCACGTCTACGCTGTCGATGACAACGAGACCGTTGGAATCAGCTTGGACTGTGTACGCGTTCGCCTCTCCGCTGAGGCTGGTCTTCTTGATGAGAGTTACCGTGGCATACGTTGCCTTGGAGCCGTCCTCGTTATAGAGTTTCGCCATGATGGCATTTCCGGCTTCCGTCCCGCTGGGGCCGCCTCCGGCCATGTCGGTCGAAGAACACGCCCAAAGACCAAGACCCAGTGCGAGTCCGGTCAACGATTTCAGGGCGATTCCCCTCAAGCCCGAGGAATTTTGCTGCATAGTTTCAAGATACATTATTTTCCGGGAGAGTCTCATGGGTTACCTCCCTTGTTTTCGCCGTTTTGTATTTTGCTAGGGCATACAAATGGGTCGTCCACCTTTTCGGACAGGGGGAACAGCGCAACATTGAGCGCATAAACGCGATCCGCCCGTTCGCTGCGGCAGGCAAATTTCATGAGCGCCCTGCGGAATTCCTCTATGCGGTGCCGGATTTCGGGCAGGTCGGCCTCTTCGGCAGTGAACACCGTCGAAGAAATGTCTCGTTCCTCCGGTTTGTGGCGGTCCAGCGATTCTTGTGCGAGTTCGATTGTACGCCTGTGGAAACTTCTGACGGCCTGGCTTTTGACTTCGCCCCCGGTGCTCAAAATCTGGTCGGTGATGTTCCAGCCGTTGTTGTCGTCCGGGACGACCAAACCCAGCTGTTTGAGGATGCCCAGCGCATTGCGGGCCTCGTCCTGGCTGATGGTCGGGCTCAGTTGCTTGGCGAGCTTGTCCAGGTTGCTCGTGTCTTTAGAAATTCCGATAAGGGCGCGGAGCGCGGCACAGGCCCAGCTGCCAAAATAGGCCAATTCGGGCTGCGAAAGGACCCTTGTTTCCAGGGAGCGCAACTCCATGAGCTTGTAATACAGCTCCGAGAGAGTCTGCTTGGCTTTTGTCTTGTTAAAACGGTAAAGGGTCTTGAAATATTCGGCGCGGCGGTCGTCCATGCCGCAGAGACGTATGAATACGGGGAGGGTGCTTTCGTTCAGGTGCCCCTCTTTTTGGAATACGCGAACAAGCCAGGCCGGGTCAACTCCGGTTTTCTGGCCCAAATAGCGATACGAAGTGAATGGATTGTCTTTTTTGCTTTCGACAAACCAGTCCTTCAAGTACTCGCGATATTCTAGGTAATCCAGTACGTCTATCATACTCATCAATCTATCTAAAATTAATAATTTGGCGTATAGGTGTCCAATTGTAACGTAAAGTTTTCGTTGCACGATTTACAACAATCGCACCAAAAAGGTGTTTTTGGGCTCAAAAAGGGAATATTGAGAAAAATTTTTTTGTTTTGGGCGAAAAAAAAAGGGGGGGGAGGCTCCTTTTTTGGGGAGGAATGGTTGGACGCGCTTTCGATCCCCCGAAGGTCATTTTTTTTGCTAGAAAGCATGGTTGAAATTTCATTCAAAGTAACATTTTTATAGCATTTGATTTGTTCGAAATTAGAACGTTTTTTTGGGAATGTTGACTTGTTGTTGATGTTTGTTGTTGATAAAGTTGTTCACGGGCTGTAAAAAAGTCCCAATAAGGCTTTCTTATGCTAGAATGGAGCCCTTTTTGGTAACGAATATTTTTCAAACAAACAAGAAAACAAACAAAGTTGCGAATTTATTTGCTAAAAGATTTTTTTTGTTTACATTTTTCTAAAAAGAGTCTTGTTGTAATATTTCTTTTTATATTGTGCGTGCCACCTGTTGAGGAGATGGTTGTTGGCTGTTGTCGAGTTTGGCGCTGCAGCCCAGGGATCTTCTGTATACACCTCCCCAAAAAGAAATCCCTGGCTCACTTTTAGGTGATACGCTGCAGCGCCTCTTTGCCTGCTTTTGCCTTTTTTCGTTAAATTTCGCAGTTTTTGAGGTTGGAAATTCCATTTTCCTGTGATTTCGCTCATTTTTAACGTGAAATGCGCGCTTTTTTTGGTTATTTCCCGTTTATAAAGTTATCTTTTGGGGAGATTCTAGTTTTGTCGCAAGAGGTTGTTATGAAAATCGGAAAGACCGAAACTCGCCTGAATGCCGCCATCGAGAAACGCGGGGCCTTGTTTGCCGTTCTGCTCGATCCGGATACTTCGGACGAGGCCGCCTTTGTAAAGGCTGGCGCGATGGCCGCCGAGAACGGAGCCGACCTCTTGCTGGTGGGTGGTTCTTATTTGGGGAATTTTACGCTTCCCAAGCAGGTAGCTGCTCTCAAAGCTAATGTTGACTTACCCGTGGTTCTTTTCCCGGGTGGAGCCTCGCAGGTGGTTCCCGGTTTTGACGCGATGTTGTTCATGACGCTTGTGAGCGGTCGCAACCCGAACTACCTCATCGACGAACAGGTGCGCGGTGGTGCCTTGGTGCGTGCTCTCAACATGGAAGCCATTCCGACAGCCTACCAGCTCATCAATAGTGGCAAACGTACAACAGTGGAATACATTAGCGGTACAATGCCTGTACCGGCGAACAAACCCAAACTTAGCATGGTGAACTCTATTGCCGCTGAACTTATGGGTATGCGCTATGTTTACTTGGAAGCGGGCAGCGGTGCCGAAGAACCGGTACCCGTAGAGCATATTGCCTATACCCGCAAGGCAACCGAAATGACAATCATTACCGGCGGTGGCATCAAGGACCCGCAGACAGCCGCCATCCGTGTGGCTGCCGGCGCGAACATCATCGTGACCGGAACGCTGTGGGAAAAAGTTGAAGACCCTGCTCTCTTAAAAGAATTTGCCTCTGCAATTCATATCAAGGGTTAAAAATTTCGTAATACTGAGGTCGCGACCTTTGGTCGCTATGAGGTATGAGGGCCTAGAGGCTAGGATCTAGGGAGAAATATCACGGCTTCGCCGTCTTATATTGACGCACGAAGTGCGAGATAATGAGAGATGCGTCGGGGCTAAAGCCCCTCTGAGCAGTCAGCGATGAGTAGTAAAACCACAAAAAATATACCTCACTCCTCATAGCTCACCGCTCACGGCTATTCCCCGCGCCTCGTGCCTCGAGCCTCTATTGCATCCCCAATAATCTTTTGGTATATTTACAACATGTAACCGAACGGTTGCCGCTTGGCGTTATGCCAGCATTCTTTTATGGACATAACAAAAGAGGAAAAATGGCTCGCGAAATTCGAGAGACCCCGATTTTGTACGGCGAGGATGCTCGCCGGTTTCTAGCCCGTATGGAAGAGCGGCACCCGGAACCTCCGGAAGTTCGTGCCCAGCGCCTGCGGGATTACGAATTTATGAAAAAGGCTTACGAGCGTGGCATGGCAGAACAGCGTGCTCGCGAAGCGGCCAATGGAGGATTAGACCCTTGGTTCAAGCATGTATAGATAGGGAAAAGTTAAGCTTCATTCGCTTAAAACCGTCGTACTCAATTGAAAAATTTAGTTGTGGTGACGAAGATTTAGACGATTTCATTCTTCATCATGCGGTGGCTTTTCAAAAACATTTGCTGTTTGTCAGTTATGCTTTTGTAGATAACGATACCAGTCAGGTTCTAGCTTATGGCAGCCTTGCGAATGACAAGGTTGCCATAACTGATTTTAAGGACAAGGCGGAATTCAATCGTTTTCGCAAAAAACGCGGCTTCCCGAATGAAAAACGTTTGAAAAGTTATCCCGCAGTGAAGTTGTGTCGCTTGGGGGTTGATGAAACCGCAAAGGGGCTGCGGATTGGAACGACCATTTTGAACTACATCAAGTCTATGTTCGTTATCAACAACAAGACTGGTTGTCGCTTCCTTACTGTCGATGCCTACTTGAATGCAGTCCCGTTCTACGAAAAGAATGGTTTCCGCTTCATGAACGCCGAGGATAGCGATCCGCATACGCGTCTCATGTACTACGACCTGATGAATCTTGTGTAGCAACATGTCTCCTGCGACTAGTCTCCTCATACCTCACTGCTCATCGCTCACTGCTCTTTGAGGGGTGAGGGTCTAGAGGCTAGGATCTAGGGAGAAATATCACGGCTTCGCCGTCTTATATTGACGCACGAAGTGCGTGATTCTTATTCACTAGCCTCAACTCTCTATTCACTAGCCTCTCATCTCGAACCTCATAGCTCACCGCTCACGGCTTTTTCTCGAGCCCCGAGCCTCATTTCCTAACCTATAACAAATACTGATTAATTCAATATAAACAATCTATTAGACATTATGAATTGACGTATTTAAATTTGGCCACGAAAACGAAATAATTGTTTTCTTCTGCAATAAAGGAGTTGTTATGAAACAGTTTTTCAAGACTGTCACTTTGCCCATTATCGTGTGTGCCGCTATGTTCTTTGCTGCCTGCGAACAGGGCTATTCCTGCAATTACGATGAATCGGCGAATACGCTTTCTTGCCCTGAAAAAACTTACAAGACAGTGACTCTTGCGGGTAAGGTTTGGATGGCTGAAAATATGGAAGTTTACGTTCCCGATTCCAGCATCTGCTACGGCAACGATCATGCTAACTGCAAAACGATGGGCCGCCTCTACACTTGGAATGCCGCGGATAATGGCCTTTGCCCCAATGGTTGGACGCTTCCCACTCAAGAGAATTTCAAGGCCGCCTTCGGTAGCGCCACTGCGGCCGAACTCAAGAAGGCCGACGGGTTCAAGATGCTGTTTGCCGGATTCCGCTATTTCGACGGAAAGTTCGTAGACAAGGATGCTAGCGCAAGTTTCTGGACAAGGGACAGCTACGACGATGCGCGCGCCTATCTCGTCCGCGTGACCGATTCGTCCATTGCTTATGAGCATTTCAACAAGAGCATCGCCGCCTCCGTCCGCTGCGTAAAAGAGTAATTTTTCCTACCTTCTTCCTAACCACCAATCACCAACCACTAATCACTTTCAACAATCCTCAAAGCGGCTTTGCCGCGACCTCACACCTCAAAGGCACGAAGTGCCGACCTCAAATCCTCTATGACTTGGCTCATCGACTTATTTACCAAGCCCTCGGTCGGGCAACAAGTTGTCGCGATAGCATTCACTGCGGCTATTGGCCTGATGTTGGGCAAAATCAAGGTCAAGGGTATTAGCCTTGGCGGGGCGGGTGCGCTTTTCGTGGGCATCCTGTTTGGGCATCTGGGGCTTCGGGTTGAGGGGAATGTGCTCCACTTTATCCAGGAATTCGGCCTCATCCTCTTTGTCTACACGATCGGTATGCAAGTGGGACCGGGCTTCATGGATTCCATTCGGCGTCACGGCCTGGTGCTCAACGTGCTTTCGACAGGTGTCGTCTTGTTGGGTGTCGTGGTGACGCTTTGCCTTTATTTCTTTACGGATATGCATAACAACGTACCCGTGCTCGTCGGTATGCTTTGCGGCGCTGTTACAAACACACCTTCTCTGGGTGCCGCGAATTCTGCCTTTGCCGCGGCCGGGGTGGACGCGTCGTTGACGGGTATCGGGTACGCTGTTGCATATCCTTTCGGTGTCATAGGGATTATCCTCGTGATGATTCTGGCTCGCCTTGTGTTCCGGCAAAACCCGAGCCAGGCGGCGAAGGATTACGCCGCCGACATCGCGGCCAATACGAGCGAAATTGAGTCGTGCAGCCTGATGGTCGAAAACCGGAACCTGTACGGAATCCAGCTCAAGGAAATCCCAGATTTGATTTCGAGCGGGGTGGTTATCACGCGCCTCATGCGCGGCAGCGATATTTTTACCCCGAACGGGAAGACGATTATAGAAGAGGGCGACAAGGTACATATTGTGGGCATGCCTGATGCGGTTGCCGTCATGGAAAAAATCATTGGTAAACGGCTTGAAAAGCCCATAACCCAATTTGCATCCGACACGGCGAAACCTATCCAGGTCAAAACCATCCTCGTGACGAACAAGAAGGTTTTGGGCCGGACAATCGGCTCGCTCGCCCTTGCAGAACGTTACGGCGTGAACGTGAGTCGCGTGGTCCGCAGCGGGTTCAAGTTTACGGGGCGTCTGGATTTGCGCATCAAGTTTGCAGACAAGTTAATGGTTGTTGGACCTGCCGAGGGGATTGAGGCTGCCGCGAAGAAATTGGGCAACTCGCTTACGGCTCTTGACCATCCCGAAATCTTGCCTGCGTTCTTGGGTATTTTCCTGGGTGTTGTTGTCGGGAGCATCCCGATTGCGATTCCGGGCATGCCGACTCCGCTCAAGTTGGGGCTTGCCGGTGGTCCGCTGATTGTCGCTATTCTGCTTAGCCGTAAACGCAAGATTGGCCCGCTCAACTTCTTCATGGCGAGTAGTGCGAATCTCATGCTCCGCGAATTCGGCCTCACGCTCTTCCTCAGCTGTGTGGGCTTGAATGCCGGCATCAAGTTCTTCGATGTGCTTTTGAATGGGGACGGTTTCCACTATATGGCGTTGGCTGCGCTGATTACCTTCTTGCCGCTTGCCATTATGGCCGCTATCGGTCACCTAGTTTTCAAGGTGAATTACCTTTCGCTCTGCGGCGTACTTGCCGGTGCTACGACCGATCCGCCCGCGCTTGCGTTCGCGAATGGCCAGGCGGACAGCGAGGCGGTGAACATCGGATACGCCTCGGTCTACCCGCTCACCATGCTGTTGCGTATCCTGAGCGGCCAGGTCCTTGCCATTCTGCTTCTGCAAATGGCCTAACTTATCCGTCATATCATAGGAACAGACCGCGATGCGGCCTGTTTTGCGTATTTTTGGGCATTTTTCTTTTGCCCTTCGTCTTTCCCCCCAATAATTGTGTATTTTTCTTGAAAAAGAGGACGCACCCGAAAGGTGCTGTTTTTGAGGTATCGCTATGCAGAAATTGGTTGTTGTGACTTACGTGCTCCGGGCGCTTGGTTTTGTGCTCGTACTCCTAAGCCTTTTTGGCCACAATTTGATTCTCAATCTGTTTCCGGGACTGGAAGGGACTTCGATCAATCCCATTTTCTATTCGGGTATTGCAGTCTATCTCGTGGGTGCGGCAATTTATTTCGTATTGAACAAGAAGCGCATTGCCGAACGTAGAAAACGCCAGATCCAGGAAGCCGAGGAACGTGCGTTCGGGGGGAACGCTTCTAGTGCCGAATCCGAGAAAGACAGTGCCGAGCCCAAGGACAATGCATAGGTGAAGGGAAAATATGGGCGATTTCATGATTCAGATAGAGCATTTGCACAAGACTTACCGTAGCGGTTTTTTGATGAAACCGAAGCTTGCGCTCAAGGATGTGAGTTTCAATGTGGAGTCGGGGCAAGTATACGGATTTATCGGCCCCAACGGGGCGGGCAAGTCGACGACGATTAAGGTGCTGACCGGACTTTTGAACTTTGATTCGGGGAAGGTTTTGGTGAACGGGATTTCTCCGCGCGATGTGAAAAGCCGCCGCTTTATCGGTTATTCTCCGGAACAGCCCTACTTTTACGATTACTTGACGGGGCGTGAATTGCTCAAGTTCTATGGCAGGCTCGTGGGGCTCGAAGGTTCCCTGCTCGATTCCCGTATTCACTGGGCACTTGAACTCCTGCATGCCGACAAGGACTGGATTGACAGGCGCTTGCGCTCGTATTCCAAGGGAATGATGCAGCGCGTGGGCATTGCCCAGGCTGTTCTTGCCAAGCCGAAACTCCTGATTTTAGACGAACCGATGAGCGGGCTCGATCCGATGGGCCGCCGCGACGTGCGCGAGGCCATCCAGGAACTCAACCGTGACGGGGTCACGATTTTCTATTCCAGCCACCTTCTCAGCGACGTGGAATCGATTAGCCACCGCGTGGCGATGATTGTCGATGGAAAAATCGTCCGCGAAGGCAGTGTCGACGAGATTACCGAATCCTGCGGGGTGGAGTATCACGTGCGCACGCGCACGACGATACTCCAGAACGACCTCCCCGAGGGCGTTGCCCCGACGGGGCACCCGCAGGAGTGGGTGTGCGCCGACGATGCCGCCCGCGACCGCCTACTGGCCTATTGCCTTTCGAACGGAATTGCCGTCGAGAAGATGGACCACAAACGGCCGAGCCTCGAAGATATTTTGACGGAGGAGATTGCCCGTGCAGACGCTTAAGCATATCGGCATCATTGCCCTCAATACGTTCCGCGAATCGATTCGCGACAAGATTCTTTATAACATTATTTTGCTCGCTATTGGGCTTGCCTTGTTCAGTATTGTGCTGGGCGAATGGTCCGTGTTTGACCGCGCCTACGTGATTAAGTCTACCACGCTTACCGTGATGAACCTTTCTTGCCTTCTGATTTCCATATTTGTGGGGATAAGCTTGGTGCAGAAAGAGATTCAACGGCGGACGGTGTTGACGCTTTTGTCCAAGCCCATCAGCCGAGCGTCGTTTGTTATCGGTAAGTATTTTGGCTTGCTTGCCGTGGTGGCGGTACACTTGGTTTTGCTCACGGGAGTCTACTATGCCATCTTGTTCCTCACGAGTGCGGAACCGACGCTGTACCTCCTTGTCGCGATATACCTGATTTTCTGCGAAATGGCAGTTGTCATTGCTGTAGCGCTCCTGTTTAGTAGCTTTAGTAGCACTGTGCTCAGCGCTCTCTTTACGCTTGGCGTTTACCTTGCTGGGCATTTGAGCGATGAACTTTTGGAACAGGTGCGTTTCGCAAGCCGCATGGGAGAGATGGGGGATGCCTCGACGGCAGTGCTTGAGAAGGTCGCGGTGGTCTTGCATGCCGTGTTCCCTGGGCTGTACAGATTCAATGTCTCTACTTACGTGGTCCACGGGCTTGCTTTGCCGGACCTTTATCTGCTGTGGAATTCCTTGTATGCGCTAGGCTATGTATGCGTGTTCCTCGGAGTGGCCAGCTGGTGGTTTAGCCGGAGGGATTTCTTATGAGAAACCAGTACATGGCGAAGGTCCTTGTCTACAATAAACTTGTGACCGAGGATCAGATTAACGCTTACAAAGACAAAGTCTCCGATTCCAAGGATATCGGGCAGGTGCTTGTTGAAGTGGGGCTTTTGAAGCCTGCTGTTTACCAGAAGGTCCTTGCTTACGTCCGTGACCTTGAGGCGAAGAAAGCACAAGCGGAGACCGCAGCCGCCGCGAATGCGGCGGCCATTGCCGCGGCCAAGGAAAGGGATGCTGCGAAGGCAAAAGAACAGGCTAAGGAACAGGCGAAGGCCCAAGCGACTCCTCCTGCGAAGAAGGCCGCGGCGAATGGGGCGCCTTCGGCGCCCGCGTCCTCCAGCCAAGGCGAGCTCCAGATCGAAGGAAACGACATTTACGGAAAGTCTTCCATTTCGGCGAAGGAAGTCAAGGCGGTTGCCGGTCTCGAATCGACCCAGCTTGCCGAGTTCAAACCCACGATGCAGGAAAGCGAACCGGAGGCTCCAGCGGCCCCTGCCGCAGCGGAAGAACCGGCCAAGGCTTTGCCCACCCATTTTGCAGTTGAAAGTGGCGAAGGTGCTCCGGTCCAGGCTCCCGAATCGCTCTCTCCGACGACATCGCTTGCCGAGATGATTGCTTTTGCCCGCAAGTTCAACGCGACAGACATTTACCTCTATCCGGACCGCCAGGTGGCTATGCGTCAGTCGGGCAACATTGTCCCTGTCACCGAAGAAGCGATGAGCGTTTCGGAACTGTCGAACCGCCTGGACGATGTCGCGGACTGTTTTGACGACGGATACAAGATTGTTCAAGGCGAAAACTTCAGCAAGACGGCCGGTGTTCCGGGCGTTGGTCGAATTCGCCTTTCGGTGACATGGTTTGATGGGGTCCCGAGTGTATCGATTCGCATTATCCAAGCGGAGTCAGCGTCGCTCGAAAGCCTTTATTTGCCGCCGTTCTGTGAGAGCTTTGCTGAACTGACCAGTGGCCTTGTGCTCATTGCGGGCCCGTCGTTCAGCGGGCGCACGACGACGATGCTTACCTATGCCGAAACAATCATGCGGAACAGGGAAACCTACATCCAGACCGTCGAGAAGCCTATAGAACGCCTTCTCCGCAATACGGCGGGGGCTGTTGCCCAGCGCGAAGTCGGGCTGCATGTGCATTCGGGAGTCGAGGGAATTGAACTTGCCATGAACAATGGTGCCGATGTCATCTTGTTCGACCACCTCGAAAACATGGAAGAACTTTCGCTTTTGTTGCAGGCTTCCAACGCTGGTGCTCTCGTGTTTGCCGTGACGACGGGCAATAACATCCATGCGTTGCTTTCCCGTCTGTTGGCTTCTGTTCCGGAAGCGTCGCGGACGAGTTTCGCTTACACGCTTGCCGAACAGCTCAAGGGCGTGATTGTACAGCAGTTGGTGCCGGTTGTGCAGAACCAGGGGCTTATCCTTGCGTGCGAGGCAATGAAGGTATCGTCCACAGTTGCGAACATGATCCGCAAGAACGATTTCTCGCAAATCGCGGCAGCAATAAGCAGCCAGCACGATCAGGGCATTACGTTGGATGACTCCCTGCAGAAGTGTGTGGAATCCGGTTACATCGATGGCTTTGAGGCTTGGAAGCGCGCTTACGACAACAGGCGCTTTGCGTCTTACCGCCCGGCTAAATGACGAGGTGTACTATGGCTACAGAAATAGAAGCTCTTTTGGATTATGCGCTGAATATTGGTGCAAGCGAAGTGATTGTCTCGGAAGGCCTATCTCCTTCGGTGCGCTTGGCAGGCCGTGTGTGTACGATTCCCGATGCCCCGGTTGTTGAACGGGGCTCGATTGTTGAATTTTTGGGCGAACTCGAAGCGGAGAGCGGTTCGTTAGTTGGCGGCCCGTGGGTGAACACTCATTGGCGTGTTCGTTATTTCCGCGAAGCGCGTGGTAATGCCGCCGTGTTCCGCCCGATTTTGGAGCAGTGCCCCGATTTCTCTGCCTTGGGGATTACAGAGAATATGAACAACCTTCTCGGGTTCAGTTCGGGCCTTGTCGTGTTCGGAGGCCCGGCATGTAGCGGCAAGACGACGACGGCATCGGCTTACGTGGGTACACTGTGTTCGAGCAGAATGTTGCGTGCGAGCTTTATTGGGAAGGAGGAATTGCATATCAATTCTGGCGAAAGCCTTGTCCTTCAGGATTCTACCACGAAAATAGAAAAGAGAATGGACCAGGCGCTTCGCAGTGGGACCGACCTCTTCTGGATGGGGGATTTTGAACGCGATAACTTGCTCCCGATGCTCGAAGCGGCCAATGCGGGTGCGCTTGTCGTGGTGAACGTGACGGCGGGTAACTCTGTTGGCGTGCTCGAAGCCTTGCTGTCGGCTTCGGCTCCCGAAATGCGTTCCCTCGTGCGTACGATGCTTGCGGCTGTGCTCAAGGCCGTCGTGGTGCAGCGCCTGTTGCCCACTGCCGACGAGAAGGGTATTGTCCCTGCTTGGGAAGTCCTGTACAATACGCAGAATGTGGCGACGCATATCCGTAATGGTGAACACTTCAAGTTGCCTTCAATTATTGCGTCGTCGGCTTCGGAAGGCATGTTGTTGATGGATGATTGCCTGGCCGAACTTGTTCGTTCGGGTTATGTCAATCGTGAAGATGCGGGGAAATATGTTTCCAATCCGGCCCGCCTTGGTTAACTTGTCCCCAAATGGTCTAGGACGTATTTTGTACGCCCTGACAGTTTTGCTTGCATCGCTTGCTTTTGCAGCAGGCGAACCTGCTCCTGTTGATTCTTTGTCAGCACCTCCGGTGCAACAACCCTCTGCCGATTCTGTCTTGGCTGCATTTGATTCTGTCGTGAAAACGGATTCGGTTGTTTCTGCCGATTCTACGGTAGTAGATTCGTCCTTGAAAAAACAGAAGTCTGTGCTTTATCTGAGCGGCGGCGAAGATTCTCCTTGGTTTTATTTGGGCGTACTTTACGCTATCGAGGAGTACCATGTTCCCGTCGATTCCATTGTAGGTACGTCGTGGGGTGCTTGGGTCGGATTTATGTGGTCTAGGGGAATGCGTCTGGACGATATGCAGAGGCTTTTCCTGGAAGAAGATTTTGAACCGTTTGTCGGTCATGACTTCATTGTCGAAAAAACGGAATGGAATACTTTTGACTGGCCTATTTCTTTAGAAGGAATTCCGAGTCTCAGGTACCGTTTTGCCTTGCGGTCGGATTCTACCGGTATCCCGCATCGCATTCCCAGACCGCTCATCCTCGATACGGCCGGTGTTGAACGCGCTTTGGGGAAGTTGCGGTTGCAAGAAAGTCTGTATCGCCAGTCTGTCAAGTCCAAGATTCCATTTTCCGTGCTCGCATGCGACGGGACGGTTGGCAACACGAGCGAAGATGTCTTGAAATCCCTTCCGTGGTTGGGTAATAGCGAGTCGGGGGAAATTTGCCCGTATTTGGCTTTGCCTGCCGAAGATTCTCCCGATGAATATCCCATTATAGCCATTGCCGATCCTGTGCGTGCTAATCTCACAGGAAATCCGTGGCAGCGTGCTTTGAAAAAGTATGCGGGTGAGGGCTTGAACAATCGCCCGGGGCTAATTGTGCGTGCACATTCGATTCCGGAAACCAGCCACAATGCTCTTATCCAGGCTGGTTTTTCTGCCATGGAAAAACGGGTGAACTCGCTTCCATTTGAGCAGGACCGCAGAAAGAATTACGAAGAAATAAAGTCCGAAGTGTATCCGTGGTTCCGTTACAACCCCACGTTTGATAGTTTGTCCGCAGAAAAACATATCAATGCGAAATCGTACTGGGATGAAGGGGATACCGGAATTGTCGCTCCGCGCCGCTTTGCATACGCACTCACGCAAAATCCCGTCTATGATTCGCTTATGCTGGATATGCAGTCGAACGGCGATTTGATTGTTGGAGCGAAGTCTTCTCCCGTATTCGATATTGCCTTGGGTGGTTTTGGTTCCAACGCTTTCGGCCCGAATGTCTATGGAGAGATGGGTGTCCGCTTTATCAATCAGATGGAGTTCAATGTGAATGTCGCTGGGTTCTGGGGCAACAATAGCTACGGCCTGCGTCCTTATTTCGACATAGACCGGTTGTGGAACAAGAACTGGAGCCTTTCGTTTGCCTATGAGTGGCAAAATGTTCGCCCCCTCAAGTCTTTCAACGATGAACTCCCGCATGAGGACCGTATTTATTCGGAACACCGCAGCGACCTCTCGGCATCAGTAACGTATTTGCTTACCGCAACGCAGAGTATCTCGCTAAGTGTCATGTTCGGTAACAGGGAATTCGAGATGGACACGCTCGCCTACGAAGAGCAGTTCTTTAATACTTATCCTGTTTCGCCGAGTTTGCATTTCGAACAGTATTCTGGCAAGCGGGACAAGTGGTTTGCTACAGAGGGTTATGCAATCAATGCCGACTTAGGGCTTGAGGCTATTGGGTTCGAACTGGGCCGTGCCGACTTTATTCCCATCTATTGGAAGGGAGAAGTGGATGCCTATTATGCCGTGTCTCCCAGGAAGTTTGCAACGTTCATCTTCGGAGCCGCAGGCGGAATTGAGCAGTACCATGAGGAAGGTTTCGGCTACGAGTACCCGAAGGACTTTGATTACGCTGTACTAAGTAACTGTTACAGGTTCCAGCCCCAGGCGACTCCGTGGAGTACGGAATGGTACAACTCGACACTCGCATCTCACCATTACGGCTTGCTTAGGATGAGTGCTGCCCTGCACTACAAAGGGAGCGGACTGTGGCTTTATGGCGCCTATATCCGGGATTTCGAGAGCAATCCGTCGGTGACTTTGGGTGCCAACAAGGTCGTCATGGAGCCGACGTTCCGGTTTGTGTACCGGTCTATCAATGTGCTTGCCGGTATGTCGCGAACGGTTGACTTCGAAACGGCTGGTGATTTGAACAAGTTTGACGATTACAAATACTTTATCCGTATTGGTAATTACAATCTATTCTAATCTGGATTTGTTATTCTCCGCGATTCTTTGCGGCGATGTTTTTGTACTTGTTGTGGTCTTTCAGGTTGCTGCTGAAGAAATGCGTACCTGAGCCATCGTCTTTTGCGACAAAGTAGAGCGCGTCTGTCTTTGCGGGCTTGAGAGCCGCCTCGATAGCCTTGCGGCCCGGGTTCGAGATGGGGCCGGGCATGAGGCCTTTGAACTTGCGCGTGTTGTAGGGACTGTTGCTGTTGAGCTGGCTCTTGTAAATGGGACCCGTTAGGTTCCTGAAAATGAACCGGACGGTCGGGTCCGCTCCGAGCGGCATGCCTATGCGGAGCCTGTTGTGGAACACTCCCGCGATGAGTGGGCGCTCGTCGGGCTTGCCAGTTTCTTCTTCGACCACGCTTGCCAGTGTGAGCACTTTGTGCCAACTGCCGAGAGTTTCCCACATGGTCCCTTCCATGTCCTTGTATTGTTCGCGGAGTTTCAGGTTTGCCGAGACCATCTGCTTGATGATTGCCTCTTCGTCGGCGTCAACGGCGAATGGGTAGGTTTCGGGCAGCAGGTAGCCTTCCAGTGATTTGGCGCTGACTCCGAGCGATTGGGTGAACTTCGGGTCGTGGATCAATGCGTTCCAGCGGTTTGTATCGAGGTTCGGGAACGCTTTCATGAGGTACGACGGGATTTCCCACGAGGCGCGGCCTTCGGGGATGGTCACCTTCTTCACGGCGTTCTTTCCGCTTTCGAAAAGGGCGATGATTTCGTCGAGTTTGCTGTTCGCGGGAACTTCGTACCAGCCCGCTTTCAGGTTAGGTTTGTGCAAACGACACCACAGTTGGAACGCCAAATCGTCGGTCCAGATGCCATTTTCATGTAAAATTTGCGATACTTTTGCGGGGGAACTGCCCTTCGGGATTTCCAAAAGGACCATTTTTTCGTTGCCGGAGAGCGCATTTAGCCTATTTTTTGCTTGAAAACAAGCAAAAATCGCCAAAATGACCAAAATAACCGTCGAAATAAAAAAAATCTTCTTCATTAAGTAAAAATTTAAAAGAAATACAACCGAATCGAAAAATAAAAAGGTATATTCGTATAGCATTGTTGAATGTTTTCATGAAACTGAGGAAAGTTATGAAAAAGGTGTTGTTTATTGCTCTTGCCCTCTTGGTTGCCAATTCTTTCGCTGCCAAGAAGGTTAAATCCAAGCTCGGCGATGTTGATCTCACCAAGGAAAAGGGTGGTGGATCCGTGGTCTGTACCGCAGGCTTCAATGACGAACTGACCATCGTGAAGGAAGCCGATACGGATGTGCTTGTGAAAGGTAATTGCGGCCAAGGTTGGGTTGAAAAATCCAAGATCGAATACGTTGCACAGGCTGCTGGCGACAAGTCCATGAAATTGGAAGGCGTGGACGTGGTTGGCTGGCTCGATAACCCGAGCGCCGTGTTCGTGTTGGAAAACGACGACATCGACTTCGATGGCGTGAACATCGACCGTGACTTCAAGGAATACTTGCAGCACACGATGGACCGCGAACAGATCGAAATGCACAACAACGAAAACTAATCGTTGTTGGCCTTTTGAAACGTTTTTGGAACTCCGCTCCGGCGGAGTTTTTGTTGTTTCTATCCTTGCCGCGTGTAAAATGTTTTTTTCTTATGTGCTCGCTCACACGTCTCCGGTGACACAAATCACGGATTTTGGGTGATAATGTGTTGAAAAAAACGGATTTTCCTTGTTTTTGAACGTATTTCGCGGATTTGTACGTAACCCGTTGAATTGTATCAAAATAAATTACAAGGAAGATTCACAAATAATATCTATTTTTACGTTGGGATAGGTGAATCCACTTTTTTTAGAAGGAAAGGATGTTATGAAAAAGATTTTTATAACGATGATGCTTGCCGCTTTAGCGGCTTTCGCTGTAAAGCCCAACAGGGTCGGTCCTGTGAGCACTTACGGCGAACTTAAGGCAAACGGCGGAAAACTGTCCGGTTCTTGCCCTGCTTACAAAGATAAGACAGTCCAGGTCAGAGGTATGAGCCTTTTCTGGAGCTCGGGTGCAGATAGCTCCCTTGTTTACTATACAGCCCAGGCTATGGGCCTCATGGTGAAGGACATGGGAATCGAAGTTCTTCGTTTTGCCTTGGGTGCCGGTGACGAAAAGTTCGATAGCCATGGTCGTTCTTACACCACGGGTGGTGCCAACGACCAGAAGGCAATGGTTAGCAAGCTTGTTCGTGCTGCCGTTGAAAACGACATTTACATTATCCTTGACTGGCATACCGAAGGTACTTCATCGTACACTAACGATGCGAAGGAATTCTTTAGCTGGGCTGCTCAGGAATTCGGTCAGACCAACAACGTTATCTTCGAAATTTGGAACGAACCGGCGAATGGCGCTTCCATGTCCAATGTGAAGAGTCATGCGGATCAGGTGATTCCTGCTATTCGTGCTCATTCCGACAACCTCATCCTCGTGGGTAGCCCCGATTGGTCCAGCCATCCGGAAGAATGCGCCAAAGCCGGCATCAGCGATAACAACTACGGCTGTACTCTCCACTTTTATGCTGCAACAGGTGCCCACCAGGTGGGTAGTGGATATGATGGACGTGCCTCTGAAGCTATGAGCAAGGGCGTTCCCGTGTTCGCTACGGAATGGGGTACTGTTAGTTCCGATGGTAACGGCTCTCCGAACCGTTCTGCTAGCGAGGCTTGGGTGAACTGGATGAACCAGAACGGCGTCTCCTGGGCGAACTGGTCTGCCTCCGCTATTGCCGAACAGTCCGCTGCGTTTTCGACTTTGACTTTGAACCAGGGACTGAAATATACTGAGTCTGGTAACATGGTGAAGGGCTGGATGAACAAGAGTGCGTCCTATTCCGATTGCGGCCTTGGCAACCACCTTGGTTCCGATGCGGACGATAATGGATTCTCTACCGGTGTTGCCGATGGCGCCACGACGGACCTCATCGACGACATGGAAGACGGCGACCGCTACACCTACACGGGCGGCTTCTGGTCTGCCTGGGCCGACTCCGATGACGACAAGGATGGTCGCGGTGCAACGAAGATTAGCAACAAGAAGTTCACCAATGACTTCGGCAAGGAAACCTACGACGTGCTTATTCCCGCTAAGGATGGCGATGATTCCAAGTTCATGGCCGGTATGGAAGGCATCTATATTGACCAGGGAGCCTACAAGTGGGCTCCGTACGTCGCTATGGGCTTGAACCTGACGAAGGATACCGCGAACTTTGCTGAATTTGCAAAGTGCACCTCCATTTCCTACAAGTACAAGGGCGCTGCTCATAACTTCCGCGTCGAACTCTCCACGATCACTAACTACAACTTCCACTTTGTCGATGCCGAAGCATCGGGTGAATGGAAGACTGTTGAATTGACCCCGGATATGTTCCAGCAGCATACCACTTGGGCCGATCCGCAGATTACCGATTTGAAGGCAAACTTGGGCAAGGCCAACCGCTTGGCTTGGGAAGTGAACGGCGTTGTTGACCGCCCGGCTTCCGAAATCCAGCCGCTCTACGATTACCTCTATGTGGATGACATTCGTTGCAATGGCGCTTCTATCACGGCTATTTCCACTCTGGAAACTCTGGAAAGCTCTTCTTCTGGTCCGACTTCTTCTCCGAATGGTTCTTCTTCTTCTGTTGGTCCGGGTCCTGCCGGTTCCTCCAGCAGTGGTGTTGGCCCGGCAACTCAGGTTATTACCGTTGTTGATATCGACGATGTTGAAGATGGTGATGAAGTCCTGAAGACGACCGGTACTTGGTATGCTTATAACGACAGTGTTCCGGGTGGTCTCTCCACTATCACGAACACTTATGATCCGGCTCTTCCGGGTTATGTCGTGGTGTTCCCGGGTACGGAAGATCCGACTAATGGTACTGCTGGCTTTGTCGGCCTGAAGGGAATTGTTTTGAATCCGGGTACCTACAAAGAAAAGCCGTTTGTCGCTATCGGTTTGAACACGAACGCCGACACGACTAAGGGTATTGATTTGAGCCAGTGCTCCGCTCTCTCCTACCGCTATAAGGGTGCTGCACATAGCTTCAAGCTTCAGGATGGTTCCGTGAAGGACTACGACTATCACTATGTCAAGAATCAGGCTTCCGATGAATGGAAGACTTCCACCTACAATCTGGATAATTTCACGCAGGATGGCTGGGGCGAAGCTAAGGAACTGAACTATGCCGCTATTACGAAGATGGCTTGGGAAGTTCTGGGCTGGGCTAATTCTGATCAGCAGCCGTCCAAGGACTTCCTCTACATTGACGACCTGAAGTGCGTGAATATCATTAAGGATGCAATCAAGGGTGTCCGCATCGTTTCCAACACCATCAGGCTCGGTGTCCAGGGCAACAGCCTCTTTGTCAACCTCGACAAGGCTGGTTCTGTCCGCGTCCAGATCTTCGACCTGATGGGTCACGCTGTTTCGAACACTATTGAATCGATGAACGCCGGTGCCAACACCGTGTCTCTCGAAAAGATGAGCAAGGGTAGCTACATCGTCCGCATCGTCCGCGGTAGCGAAGTCAAGGCTGCTCGCGTCACGATTCGCTAATCCTTCTAAAAAACGAAATTAAAGGGTTCCGCCTCGGCGGGCCCTTTTTTGTATAAAGAAAACTACCGGCTACGCCGGTAGTTCCGTAAAAGCCTTCTGGCGGTCATGAGAAAAAAATCCTTTGATTAATATTGAAATGCGGTCTGCCAACTGCATCACAATAAAATCAAAGGATTTAAAATGAATGATAGAAATAAATCGACAGCCCATACCACATGGAATTGTAAGTACCATATCGTGTTCGCTCCAAAGTTCAGAAGGAAAATTCTGTACAGTCAGAAGAGGGAGGTCGTTGGGAAAATTCTAAGGAAGCTGTGTGAATGGAAAGATGTGGAAATAATAGAGGCGGAGGTTTGCCCAGACCATGTACATATGTTGGTGGCGATACCGCCCAAACTCTCGGTATCAAGTTTCATGGGATATTTGAAGGGGAAGAGTAGCCTTGAATTGTTTGATATTATTCCGGAACTGAAAAAAAAGGTACCGGAACCGGGTCTTTTGGTGTCGAGGATACTATGTTGACACGGCTGGGAAAAACGCAGACCGCATCAAGGCATATATTCAACAACAATTAGAGGAGGACAAACTGGGCGAACAACAAACCATGTTTGACAAGTAGTGCCCGTTTACGGGCGGCCTAGTAAGGACCCTTGCAGGTGGCAGATTGACGTGCGTGCCCTTGCACGCCGCTAGTATTGTAGGGCTACGCCCGTATATGAAGAACCGCCGGCTTCGCCGGCGGGTCACTTTTTTTGTACATTAATCGCATTTTGCGTTTATTTGCATATTTGCATAGTTTTCTTATATTTTTTTGCTATATTTGGGCCATGAAATTTACGAAAGGTGTAAAAGACGGGCTACCTATCGGAATTGGTTATTTCGCGGTGTCCTTTGCTTTTGGCATCAATGCAGGCGCTGTCTTACATTCATGGATTCTCGCTACGCTGATTTCCATGACAAACTTGACTTCGGCCGGCCAGTTTGCCGGGCTCAACATCATGGCTTCGGCAACAGGAACGCTTTTAGAGATGGCTGTAGCGAGCCTGTTCATCAACCTGCGCTATTCCTTGATGGCTATTTCCCTTTCGCAGAAGGTGGATTCTAATTTCGGGACGCTCAAGCGCATCCTCTTGAGTACGGGGATTACCGATGAAATCTACGCCGTAGCCATGTCCAAGCCGGGCAAGGTGAATGCGAAGTATTTCTTGGGGCTGATGGTGCTGCCTTACCTTGGTTGGGGCGGTGGAACGCTTACGGGGGCTGTCTGCGGGCAGATTTTGCCCGATATGGTGGTGAATGCACTCGGAGTCGCTTTGTATGGAATGTTTGTCGCTATTGTCGTGCCTGCAATGAAGTCCCACCGCCCCACACTTGTGGCTGTGCTGATTGCGATTGCGCTTAGTTTCGCCTTCAAGTTTGTGCCGGTGTTGAGCGGCGTGGGGGCGGGGTTTGCCATTATCATCTGCGCGGTGGTCGCTTCGCTTGTGTGTGCCGCGCTGTTCCCCATAGGCGATGCTCCGGCCAATAAGCCGCCCCAGGAGGCTCGCTGATGGACCTGAAGACGTATTTCGAATACTTGTTCGTTATGGCGGGGGTTACGTACCTGCTTCGTACGGTGCCGTTTATTTTGCTCAAGGGCGAACTGGAAAGCCGTTTCTGGAAGTCCTTCTTGAACTATGTCCCTTATACGGTTTTGAGTGCCATGACCGTACCTGCAATCTTCTATGCGACGGATAGCCGGTTGGCTGGGGTGGCTGCCCTGGTAACGGCTGTTATTGCCAGCTTGCTTGGCCGGGGACTGGTTGTGGTGGCCATTGTGGCGTGCTTGACCGTTTTGGGCGTGGACGGCGCTGCACTTTTGTTCTAAGAGTGGATTTTTTCGCTTTTTTTGTTTATATTGTTCAAAAAGAACCTGAAAAAGCGAGGTAAACAATGAAACCTGAAAGTTTTTTTGCCGGTGTTGCCGTAGGAGCCTGTGTCGCCTTTATCGCTGCAAGGGAAGTCCAAAAGAAGGTCCAGAAAAATGCCGATGATTCCGCTATCAAGGCTGCGGAAGGTGTCGCGGAACAGTCCCGTGCCGCTAGCGAAGACCTGATGGGCCAGCTCAAGAAGCACATTGAAACGGAACAGACGCTCGCTGCTGAATGTGAAGAGCTGAAGTCCAAGGTTGGGCAGCAGGCCGGAGAAATCGAGAACCTGAAAAACGCTTGCGCCATGCAGGATGGCTACAACAAGAAACTGGAGCAGGAAATCGCCGATCTCAGGGCAAAGTAATTTTTGCGAGGCTCCGCTTTTTGTCGTAACGACGTGCTGCGTTTACCGCTTCGTTTGCCACTTTGTACTGAATGTTGGTGACGCAGTGCAAAAATAAATCCCTTTATATACAAGAAAACGCCCCGAAGGGCGTTTTCTCGTGTGTGTATTGGTGGGGGATTACATTTCTTCGAGTTCTTTGCCCTTTGTCTCCTTGATGAACTTCGCAACAAAGAAGATGCTGAAGATGGCGAAGAACGAATAGATGGCGTATGTCGGGCCGACACCGATGCCGTCCTTGCCCGTGAGCACTGGGAAGCTCCAGGATACGATGAAGTTTGCACCCCATTGGGCAAGTCCGCAGATGGCGATAGCCACAGCGCGGATGCGGTTCTTGAACATTTCGCCAAGCATCACCCACATGACCGGGCCCCAGGACACCGCGAAGAAGGTGATGTAGAGGTTTGCCGCGATGAGGGCGGTGACACCCGCTGCACTCGGGAGGCTTCCGTCGGCGCCTGCGCTCATGAAGCAGATGGTGAGGGTGCTGAGGGTAACGGCCATGCCCACGCTACCGATAAGCAGGAGTGGCTTGCGGCCAATCTTGTCGATAAGCATGATAGCGGCAATGGTCATGACCAGGTTGATGCCACTCGAAATCACGCTCGTAAAGAATGCGTCGCTTTCGCCGAATCCCACGCTCTGCCAGAGCATTGTGCCGTAGTAGAAAATTACGTTGATGCCCACGAGTTGCTGCAAGATGGCAAGTCCGAGGCCCGCCCATACAATCGGGGCGATGCGCTTTTTGCCACCGACGATTTCGAGCAGGTCGGCAAGCTTTGCGGGCTTTTCGTTCTTGAACGTTTCGTGGATGGATTCAATTTCCTTGTCCACGCCGTCGGAATCGATCTTGGAGAGAACTTCCTTGGCCTCTTCCAGGCGGCCCTTCTGTACGAGGTAGCGCGGAGATTCCGGGAGCCTCCAGGCGGCGATTCCATAAAGCGCGGCCGGGATGATTTCGACCCAGAACATGATTTGCCATGCCTTGAATCCGCCGATGCAGGTATTGTTGGCAGAACCGGCGATGCGCACGATGAGGTAGTTCGAGAGCAGTGCCACGAAGATACCAATCACGATGGCGAACTGCTGCATGGAGCCGAGGCGCCCGCGCAAGTGGGCCGGTGCGGTTTCGGCAATGTAGATAGGCGCGATGATGCTTGCAACACCGATACCCACGCCGCCAATGACACGCCACACGATAAAGTCCGGAATGCCGAACGGGACACCTGAACCGATGGCGCTCACAAGGAATAGCGCCGAGGCGGCGAGCATGCAGCGCACGCGCCCAAACGAATCGGCCAGGCGCCCGGCAAAGTAGGCACCAACCGCGGCTCCGATCAGTGCAAGAGAAACTGCCCAGGCCAGCTGGTAATCTGTCGCATTGAAGTGAATTTTTAAGGCTCCGTTCGCACCGTTAATGACGGAGGAATCGAAGCCGAAGAGGAATCCGCCGATAGCCGCGGACAGGGTAATCAACATGATATGCCCGAAATTCGATTTTGCGTTAGACACTAGAACCTCTCAGGTTTGAATGTTCTAGGAATAAACTATTTGATTCTTACGAAAAAAACAAGAAATACTGAATAAAAAGCCGAAAAATTTATTCCAACTTGGAATATGTTCGCTGTTTTTACTCCCCTTCGGATGCTTCGAAATGCTCCCGAACAATCAAGTAATCCCGGTATTCTATTGTGTGGATCCCGTCGAATTGGTATTGTTTGCAGTATCCAGTTTTGATGTCGGCCATTCCATTTGAAAGGGATATTTTTCCTTGACATTCGGCACTTAAGGTTCCGTCATCGTAATAATGCTTTATATATCGGGGAATTTCAATCTCTTCTATCAAGACTCCTTTCTCGTTCCATGTCTTTCGGCTTTGTATTTGCCTGTCTTTTACTAATTCCCAATTGCTCTTTTGGCCATTTTCGTAGAATTGACTAGCTTCTCCGCTTTCTCTTTGTAAGTTTTCGCGGTCAAGATAAGAAAGTAAACCTATAAATTCTTTTTTTATTTTGCCGTTCTCCCAAAATTCTCTGTACTCATGGGGAAATTTGATTTCCTTAATCAATGTTCCATTTTCATTCCATTTTTTTGAATGGAAAACATCCTTACCTTCGTGAGTTTCTTGGGATTGCAGGTTTCCATTCTCGAAGAAGGTTTTTGCAACGCCTTCTTTAACATTGAATTTTATGACGTTACTGTCTTGAAGAGATTTTTTTAAGTATAGGAGTCCTGTCAACTCCATCTTTATTGTTCCATCTTCCCAAAATTCCCAGTATTCGCCTTTGGAGGTGCTGTCGAAACCACCCTGCTTTATCACTTTCCCATCCTCGTTCCATTCCTTCATGTAAATAGCATTCTTGAGAAAATTTGTTTGTCTCAAGAGTTTCCCGTCATCGTAAAAGTAATTGCATTGGGCGCTATCCATATTAAAGGTGTCGTCATCCATTCTGATCGCTTTGCCTTTACATTCCATGACTTTGTTTCCGTTTCCTGAATATTCTATCAATTCAGAGGCATTTGCTTCTTTAATTAAAACTCCGGATTCGTTCCATTCCTGTCTTTTATATGTGGAGTCATTTTCGACGAGTTCTTCCACGAGAAGATTTCCGGTTTCATCATACATTTTTATATGCCCTTTGGAAAAGCAAAAACCTGTATTGCATTTATGGGTTTTTCCTTTCAAATCTATTTTTAGTTTCCCATTGTCCCAAAATTCTTTGTATTCGTTTGGGTGGTCGATAAATTGAACTAATACCCCGTTCTCGTTCCAGACCTTTCTTTTAAAGGAGGAGTCGCTTCCATTCGTTTGCAGGCTACGAAGTTTTTCATCTATGATTATGTAAAGCGAATCTCCTTTCGCTATTGCGTAATGTTTTAGCCCTTTAAGAGAATCGTACTTTATAGAAATGGCAACTTCGTATTTCCCGTTTTCCTTTTTGAACAGGGTGTCAATGCCGTTGTCGGTTACGGTAAAGTAGTATTCGCTTGGGATGGATCCTGTTAATTCCTTGATTTTGTCTTTTGCGTATGCCGGTGTTTTGGATGCAAGGGTATCGGCGTCAGGGGTCCCCATTTTGATTAAATGTCTTCCCGGTTGGCTTGCGCAGCCAACAAGTACAAATGTCGCAAGTATTGGTACCACGACTTTGCGAATGAAAATCATAAACTTCTTCATAAATTAACTCTCATTTAATCTGAAATTCTATGGAAGTTCTTGAAGGTTGCGGAATCTATAATATTTCCATTTTGATCGTACTCTTTAAATATGCCATCCTTTATTTTGAAGGAGCCATCTTCTTCGACAAGTTTTCCCGTGACTTCTTGCTTGAGTTTCCCGTTTTCGTAATATTCCTTGTAGGAGTTAGGCATTTCTGCAACCAATAACAAGGCTCCATCCTCGCTCCATTCCTTTTTGCTAATCAATTTCTTGTTTTTGTAAATTTGATGTAATCCCATTTTTTTGTTTTCGTAATACTCTTTTCGGAAACCATCCTGTATCTTTATATCTCCTTGATCGTTATAGAATAGAGTTCCGACCATCTCAATTTCTATGTCTCCGTTGTGGGAATATGATTTCAGGTATTTCGGAAAAGAAAAATCGAGTGTTAAAATTCCGATTTCATTCCATTTTTTAGATGCAATTTCCTTTTTGTTTTTCCAATGGGTCTGTGTAATTTTTTTTCCGCTTTCTGAATAGGATACATGTAGACCGCTGTCCAAAAGAATGACATCTTGTTCGCCTTTATAAAGAATTCCTGTTGCTTCGTTTTCCAATTTTCCATTGTCCCAATATGTTTTCATCGTTTTGGGAAAATCGAATTCCATTTTCAATATTCCGTTTTCGTCCCAATTTTTGCACGCAATGTACTGCTTATTTTTCCAATAGCATTGTTCAAAGATTTTTCCGCTTTCATAATATTTTTCCGAGAGCCCGCTATCCAGTTGAATAAGTTTTTGATCATCTACATAAAGAATGCCTTTTTTTATTTCTTTCAGTGTCCCGTTATCCCAGTAGGATTTGTACTCTTTTGATAAATCGAATTCAGTTACCAAAATCCCCGTTGTGTCCCATTTTTTATGAAAAATAGGCGATTTGTCTTTCCACACAGTCTGTTCGCTCATTTTTCCATTTTCGTAAAAACCTGTAAAGATTCCACTATCTAATTGAATGCTGTTGTTGTCGCCTGGATAAAGAGCCCCTGTTAAATTCGCTTTTGGCTTGCCGTTATCATAAAATTCATGAAAATAAATAGGGAATTTAAGATCCTTAATTAGGATTCCGTTTTCGTTCCATTCTTTGTCAAAGATTGGTTGCCCGAGAGAGTCTCCACTTGACTCTTTTAGCAGTTTGCCCTTTTCGTTCCATTTCTTGTGTGAAATAAGATGTTTATTTTTCCATTTGTTCTGTTCATTTTTTTTCCCATTTTCGTAATATATCTCTGAAGTGCCGGAGTCTACTTTGTAGTTATTGTCAAAATCTCTATAAAGGAAACCTGTTGCTTTTGTTTCTAAATTTCCGTTGTCCCAATATGTTTTGTACTCTTTGTTAATATTATAATCTGTTTTTAGAATTCCGTTCTTGTTCCAAATCTTGCATGTAATAGGAGCTTTATCTTTCCACTCGCTGATTTCGTTGATTTTCCCGTTTTCAAAATATATTTCACGGAGCCCATTGATCAATGAGAAATTTCCATTATCATTTGTATAAAGTTCACCTTCCATTTTTGCTTTTAGGTTTCCATTGTTCCAATATTCTTTTATGTATTTAGGGAATTCTAGGTCAATTACCAATATCCCTTCTTCGTTCCATTGCTTGCTTGCAATAGCCGTTTTGTTTTTCCAGTCGTTTTGTTGTTGGAGCTTGCCACTTTCAAAGTATAGTTCTGAACGTCCGCTATCTGTTTGGAAATTGCCATTTGAGTCCATGTATAAAATTCCGGTAGCTGTTGTCTTTATTTTCCCGTTGTCCCAATACTCCTTAATATGATGTGGATAATCTGTTTCTTTTATAATGTTTCCAGACTCGTTCCAGGATGTCGCAATAAATTCAAATTTGCTTTTGTGAACTTCATGTATGTATAATTTTCCACTTTCGAAATAAGCATTTGCAATGCCGCTGTCCACAACGACTGCTCCCAGATTGCCCCAAGCGAGTTTTCCCTTCATGTCCATTTTTAATGATCCATTGTCCCAATATTCTTTAAACGTTTTTGGGAAATCAACGTCTTTTATCAATGTTCCTTCATTATTCCATTCTTTTCTTGTGAAAGAAGAATCTGGTTTTACGATGATTTGTGCAACAAGCAATCCGTTTTCGTTGAATTGTTTTTTTTCTCCTGTTGAAAGAACGAAATTTCTGTTGTCGCGGGTTATAGTTCCTTTTTTTTCAAATTCAATTTGACCATTGTCGTGATAAGTTCGCACGAGTTCAATTTTATCTATGTCTGAATAGTGGACTTCTGTTTCCGGGTTTCCGTTCAAATTGTATTTTTTTGAAATGCCTTTTTTGGGCTCCAATTCCCCGGTTTTGTCAGCGACCATTTCCCCTTCAAAAGAATAGCTGAGGTTCCCGTCTTTGACGGAGTAAAAGGTTTTTCCCATCTTCAGGTCGTAATTGTCCTGGCCGCCAAGTGAATCGTAGGCGATGGAGGCTATCGGTTTGTATGTGTTTCCCTCCAGTTTAAACAGACTGTCGATTTGGTTGTTTTGGATAACGTAATAGTATTCTCCGGGGATGGAGTCAAAAGTTTTCTTGAATGTCGTTTGAGCGAATGTCGGTAATCTTGCTTCAAGGGAGTCGGCTGCGGGTGTTCCGGCTTTAATCAGGGCCTGTCTTTTCGGTTCGGTATTTTTCTCGGAAGACGAATTGGAACCCGCGCAACAGATGAGTAATGCTGTGGCAAATAACGATACGAGTTCCTTGCAAAAGGATTTCATTGGTGCTCTCCTCCAAAAAGGTGTTTTTTTCCTCTTTAAAAATAATTTTAAAATGTTTTGATTTTGCCACAATGCGCGCCTTTTGCTAAATTTGAACCCGAAAATTTAACGCCTTGTGGTCGGTAGAGGTTCAAGCAGATTCACTGTCTACTTTCTACTTCCTACTGCCTACTATTTAGAGGTAAACATGTTTCGTGAAGTAAAGAAAGAAGAGACCTTCCCGCAGATCGAAGAGCGTGTTCTTGCTCTGTGGGACAAGGACGAAAGCTTCAAGAAGTCGCTTGACAGCCGTCCGGAAACTGAACCGTACACTTTCTACGATGGCCCTCCGTTTGCAACGGGCCTTCCGCACTACGGTCACCTGCTTGCCGGTACCATCAAGGATATCGTTCCGCGTTACTGGACCATGAAGGGCAAGAAGGTTCCGCGCGGTTTCGGTTGGGACTGCCATGGCCTCCCCATTGAATCTCTCGTGCAGAACGAACTCGGTCTCGCGGGCGTTGCCGAAATCCAGAAGCTCGGTGTCGATAAGTTCAACGAAACTTGCCGCGGCAAGGTGCTCAAGTACACCAGCGAATGGAAGAAGACCGTTCGCCGCATGGGCCGCTGGGTGGACTTCGACAAGGGCTACAAGACCATGGACAAGAACTTCATGGAATCTGTGTGGTGGGTGTTCAAGCAGTGCTTCGACAAGGGCCTCATCTACCAGGGCTACCGCA
>JAEEGH010001345.1_pt1 | contig 71628 bp, 58 predicted proteins | sample 9134181 | NCBI WGS metagenome assembly JAEEGH01 (sample SAMN16246544, study PRJNA631951) | gut metagenome | biome: gut microbiome; feature: rumen; material: DP-attached | host: Bos | place: Iran: Karaj | collected 2018-10 | reverse complement strand
CTCACATTAGGCAAGGTATATGACGTTGAAGTCACTTCCAACCTTCCGTGTGGTGGAGGGTATGATATTACCTACTTCCTCAGAGCTATCATTTTACGAAGGTAGTTTCTTCCCCTCCCCCACGGGGAGGGTAGGGAGGGGCTTTTTCTCCCCCGCGGGGAGGGGCTTTTGGGTCAGAATCCTGAACACCTGCAGCAGGCTTACCAGTCCGCCGCCGCAGTCGTTGGATCCCAGTCCGTATAGGCGGTCACCCTCGATGCTTGGCGTAAAGGGGTCGCGTGTCCATGTGGCCACGGGCTTCACGGTGTCGATGTGAGCATTGAGCATGATGGTGGGCTTGCTGTCGTCCCAGTTGCTGGAACGTATCCACAGGTTGTTACCCTTGCGCTCAGACTCATAGCCATACTGGCGCATGGTCTGCTCCATGATGTCTGCTGCAGCGGTCTCGTCGCGGCTCACGCGGGGAGTGCTGATGAGGCGCTTCAACAGTTCAACGGCATCGCTGACGTATCTTTCCAATACATCCTTATCTATAACTGTCTTTTTCATATCTGATTGCAAAATTACGAATATTTCATGAAATAAATATATATTTTAGAGGAAAATTTGGCTATCTGAAAGTTTTTTCTTATTTTTGCAAGTTGAAACCAATAACAATTGAAACTGCTATGCAAACATTATGTCACCTGGCGCGCCTGCCATACGAACAGGCGAAGAAATACGGCAACAAGACCGTGTTTGAGTACAAGGACTTCGGCGGCACTGTATGGAAGAAGGCCTCATGGAAGGTCTTCGCTGACAATGCACGGCGTGTGTCGCTGGCTATGCTTCGCGCAGGGGTGAAGGTACAGGAGAATGTCGGTGTATTCTCGCAGAATTCGCTGGAATACATATACACCGACTTTGGTGCATTCGGAATACGTGCAGTGACGATACCGTTCTATGCCACGAGTTCTGAACAGCAGTTGCAGTATGTCATCAACGATGCGCAGATACGTTTGTTCTTCGGTGGCGAACAGGAGCAGTATGACAAGGCACGCCGTGTGCAGGCCCTCTGTCCTACGTTGGAACGCATAGTTATTTACGACCCTACTGTGACACTGGCAGAGCATGATACCACATCGCAGTATTTCAATGACTTCATTGCAGGAAATGAAGATGCAGCTTTAGATTCTTCACTCTCTGCCCTTCACTCCTCACGAAATGAAGATGACATCGCCAATATCCTTTACACATCAGGCACCACGGGAGAGTCAAAGGGCGTGATACTTACCCACGGTCAGTATATGGCAGCCTTCAAGGCAAATGATGAGTGCGTGCCGGTGGGTGAGGACGACCGCGTGATAACATTCCTGCCGATAACGCATATCTTCGAGCGTGGATGGGACTTCCTCGCACTCACAGAGGGCGCCACGCTTATCATCAATACCAATCCGCGTGAGATACAGCAGTCCATGCGCGAGACACATCCCACATGTATGTCGGCCGTGCCGCGCTTCTGGGAAAAGGTGTATGCCGGTGTGCAGGAGAAGATAGACAATGCCTCTGCCTTACATAAGAAGATGTTCAAGGACGGACTGGCAATCAGTCACAAGTACAACATCGAATGTAAGGCGGCAGGAAAGAAGCCTTCACTTGCATTGCGCATGAAATATGCTATGGTCAACAAGACATTGCTGTCTATAGTGCGCAAGCAGTTCGGACTGGTACACCCGAATATCTTCCCTACCGCAGGTGCCGTGGTATCGAAGGAAGTGGAAGAGTTCGTTCACTGTCTGGGACTCAACATGATTGTGGGTTACGGACTGACGGAAAGTCTTGCCACTGTTTCGTGCGACCACCGCGACGAGCCTTACACCATAGGTTCTGTGGGGCGTCCCATCAACGGCATAGAGATAAAGATAGGCGAGAACAGCGAGATACTCCTCAAGGGACCCACCATCACGCGCGGCTACTACAATCGCGATGCCATCAATAAGGAATCGTTTACTGAGGACGGTTTCTTCCGCACTGGCGACGCCGGTTACCTGAAGGACGGCGAACTGTATCTTACGGAGCGCATAAAAGACCTGTATAAGACCAGCAACGGCAAGTATGTGGCGCCACAGGCTGTAGAGTCAAAACTGCTCGTTGACAAATACATCGAGCAGATAGCCGTCATCGCTGACGAGCGTAAGTTTGTCTCCGCACTGATAGTGCCTGCCTACGCATTGCTTGAGGAATACGCACGAGAGAACGGCATACCGTTCACGGGTCGTGCGGACCTCTGTGCCAACGAGAAGATACAGGCCATGCTCATGGAGCGCATCAATACCCTGCAGCAGGGTTTGGCAGGATACGAGCAGGTGAAGCGTTTCACTCTGCTCACCGAGCCATTCACGATGGAGAACGGCGAACTCACCAACACTCTCAAGACCCGCCGCCCCGTGATAATAAAGAACTACGCCGAGGTGATTGAGAAGATGTATGAAGAATAATTAACAGACAATGATAACACAAGATCAACAGAAAGACATCCGTGAGCGTGCAGAAGCATTGGCACGCTATCTCGACATTGACAGGAAAAAGATTGAATTTGAAGAGGAGGACCTGCGTACGCAGGCTCCCGACTTTTGGGATGACCCCGACCGCGCCCGCGCGCAGATGAAGGTGGTGGGCGAACTGAAGAAATGGATTGACGGATACAAGGAGGTGAGCACGGCAGCTGAAGAACTGGACCTCGCCATGGAGTTCTACCGTGAGGAGATGGCCACCGAGGAAGAGGTGGACCAGGCATACGACCGTGCGCTGGAAGCCATTGAAGACCTTGAACTGAAGAATATGCTGCGCCAGGAGGAAGACCCTATGGACGCAGTACTGAAGATAAACTCTGGTGCCGGCGGTACCGAAGCGCAGGACTGGGCGCAGATGCTCATGCGTATGTATATGCGCTGGGCAGAGAAAGGTGGTTACAAATGCACCATCGTTGACCTGCTGGAGGCTGACGATGCCGGCATCAAGTCGGTGACCATGCAGATAGAGAACACCGGCAGTGCCGACTACGCCTACGGCTACCTAAAATCGGAGAGCGGCGTGCACCGTCTGGTGCGCGTGAGTCCGTACAACGCGCAGGGCAAGCGTATGACCAGCTTTGCCTCTGTCTTTGTAACACCGCTCGTTGACGACACCATCGAAGTGTATGTTGACCCTTCACGCATATCATGGGACACCTTCCGCTCAAGCGGTGCTGGTGGTCAGAACGTGAACAAGGTGGAGACCGGCGTGCGCCTACGCTATATGTATCAAGACCCCGACACCGGCGAGGAGGAGGAGATACTCATTGCCAACACCGAGAGCCGCAAGCAGCAGCAGAACCGTGAGAACGCCATGCGCTTGCTGAAGTCGCAGCTTTATGACCGCGCCATGAAGAAGCGCATGGAGGCCCAGGCAGCCATCGAGGCAGGAAAGATGAAGATAGAATGGGGTTCGCAGATACGCTCATACGTGTTTGACGACCGCCGCGTGAAGGACCATCGCACAAACTATCAGACATCTGACGTTGACGCAGTGATGGACGGTAAGCTCGACGGATTTATCAAGGCATATCTGATGGAGCTGAACAATAAGGACTAACAAACGTACATTAATCAAGAAAGTATTTATTATGAAAAGGAACCTGATAGTCTTAATTTTTATGTTTTTGGCTGCAACTGCTTTTCCAAAACCTGCTGCAACACCTTTGAAACGTGGACTCGTGGCTATAGACCTGTCACTGTCAGGAGGCTCAGGAAACCTGGTTTCATGGCGTGCAAGAGCATATGATAATAGAAACTATAAGTTTAGATTGTATTATGGCACCAATGCTGCAACCATAAATTCTACACTGAACAGTGGTGACTTCATCATCGGCAAGACTAATTTCGCCCATTCCAGCGGAAGAACATCAACGTACTATCGCCTGGAAGTGTATAATGAAAATAACGAGATAGTAGAACGAGATACCTGTAAGGCTTGGTCTTCACAGGTGACATACATAGACCTTGAAGGTGGTGCTCCTGAAGATATCTGGGGCAGGGGAGCCACATACACTCCGAATGATGCCTCTATCTGCGATATGGATGGCGACGGGGAGTATGAGATAATACTGAAGTGGAGTCCTTCAAACGAAAAGGATGTTGCATCAACTGGTATTACTTCTCCCGAATACTTCGGATGCTACAAGATGAATGGCAAACGTCTGTGGATTCTAACTGGTGGACCGAATATGTTCTCATCAGCACACAGTTCTTCCTTCGTAGCATGGGACTTCGACGGCGATGGATATGGAGAATTAATGATTAAGACAGGGCATGGAGCCATTGATGGAGAGGGTAAATATCTTAGTGTAGATAAAGATCCTACTGGCAACTACCTCAATTCAAGAGGGAAGCAAGAATCTGGTGAGGAATGGATTACTGTATTTGATGGCCGCAATGGTGCAGAACTGAAGACTATTCCTTATCATACAGACTATGCTGCAGGGTCATCATACTGGTGGGATAGTAGACAAAACCGCTCTGAGAGGTATCTTGCCGGTATAGCATGGCTGGACGGAAAGGATGGGAACCCAAGTGGTATCTTTGCTCGCGGACAGTATAATGGCGCTTTCATAGGTGCTTATGACTGGAATGGAACAGATCTCACCCTGCGCTGGATACACAGAGCTCTTGCTGTAGATAATGGTGAAGTGAAGTATGCTGATGGAACGACACAGCAACTTACAGAAACAGTATATGGTGAAGGCGGTTTCTGGTTTGCTGTAGCTGATGTAAACCTTGATGGCAAGCAGGAGATAACATACGGCTCAGGAGCCTTGAAGCCTGACGGTACAACACTCTATCGTACAGGCTTAAAATATGGTGAAGCCCTACATGTGAGTGACTTCGATCCTAATCGGCCAGGACTGGAGGCATTCATGGTGCATGGGGATAGTCCTTTTGGTATAGATTATCGAGATGCTACTACTGGTAAGCTGTTGTTGCACCAGACTGCCTCAGGAGATACTGACCGTGGATTTATGGCTAACTTCGACCCTGAGAGGGATGATGCCTTGTGGCAGGCTTCTGCTTGGTTAAACATCTTTGATAAAGAAGGAAACAGCGTAGTTGACTCAAAGACTTGGGATGGTCGCGCTCCTGCACAGGATCGCTTATACTGGACGGGAACACTGGGTGATGACTTCTGGGGAAAAGGTGTCCTTGAGACTTGGAATCCTTCGTTAAAGAACTTTGACAGATTGACGGGCTGCGTAAATGGAAGCAACTATACATACGGAAGAACCAATAATGCTACAAAGAATAATGCCTGCCTGTTGGGAGATGTTTTTGGTGACTGGCGTGAAGAGGTGATCTGCTGGTCAGAAGGAGGAACTACTGGTTACCGGCTGGTAGTGAATGCTACGAACTATCAGACAGATTATATTGTGCCACATCTGCTCGATGATATTGACTATAGAGCACAGATAATAGCTGAAAACTGCTGCTACAACCAACCACCTCACCTGGGTTATAACCTGCGCGAATCAAAGAAAATTACTGCAGAGACGTTTGAAGTGGAGGATACACCAGACAACTATGGAAAATACTGGGGTGCCATCTATGTGACATATCCTGTAATAGTACCGGAAGGTGTGACAGCTTATTCTGTAACAGAATATGAGTATGAAGAAGGATATGATACGCTGAAGGTTTCTGCTATCGAAGCAGGAAAGGTGATAGGAGCCAACATGCCTATAGTATTCAACTCTAAGGAGAAGAATCCTGTATTCGTTCCGACAGCAGTTGCAGCAAACTCTAAACCATCAAATACTTATGTTAAGGGATTTTATTGCGATTCCATCGTTACAGTTTCTGCTTCGCAGGCTTCATATAAATATGTTTATGAATTCCGCGATGGTAACAGAGGTGTAGGTTTCTACAAGACTGATGGTTCGTGGAAAGTTCCTGGTGGTACCGCTTACGGATTGTTCGGATTCAGTTCAACCTACCCAGGTGCTGACTCTTATGTGTTGGGAAGTTCTTTCAACCAGAATGCATCGGCAATATCTTCTTATCGTGCTGACGAACAAAAGGGAAATGAAGGAATATACACCTTGCAGGGAATCCGTCTGAAGGAAAAACCAGTTACAGGCACTGTTTACATTATGAAGATGGCAGATGGCTCTGTGCGCAAACAGATATTCAAATAAAAATATAGATGAGAGCTCGACGGGTTCATAAAGGCATACCTCATGGAGCTGAACAATAAGGAGGCTTAATAAAGAAATATCAAATCTTAAATACTAACAACAAGTAGTCATACCCACAAATACATACTACTCCCCTCCCTCGGGAGGGGTAAAGGGGTGGGGTTATATTATGTCAAATAAAAACAACAACGCAAAGCGTAAGGCTTACGCAGAGAAGAAAGAGCAAGAGGGACGCAACGTCATCAACTGGATATTCGGCATACTGGTGGCACTGGGTGCTGCGTATGCCATATATACCATAGCGATACAGTAAATAAGAGATTGACGGAATTCTCAGATTTCTCGGAGTATTCCGAGTATTCTGAATATTTTGAGTACTCCGAGAATTCCGATTACTCCGAAAAAGCATACTTGATCTATGGAAATAGAACGCAAGTTTCTCGTGAAGAGAGACGGCAGTTTCCTTAAGGAGGTGACCTCATCGTCTGAGATTGCCCAGGGGTATATGGATGTTAAGGGAGCCACCGTGCGGATTCGTCTGCGCGGCGACAAGGCATACCTCACCATCAAGGGACCGTCGGCCAACGGCATATCTCGCTATGAGTTTGAGCGAGAGATTCCGCTGGAGGATGCCCGCGAGATGCTGAAGCTGTGTCGAGGAGGACTGGTGGAGAAAACACGCCACCTTGTACCTGTGGGCAACCATACCTTCGAGGTGGATGAGTTTCACGGCGCCAACGCCGGACTGCTATTCTGTGAAGTAGAACTGCAGAGCGAGGATGAGGCGTTCGAGAAACCCGCCTGGCTCGGACCGGAGGTTACGGGCAACCGCCATTTCTATAACAAGGGACTGCTCTCTGACCCCTATCCTAACTGGCGCGATGAATTGCCGGAAGAATATAGGTAAAGTTTTTCTTTTTCTCCAGACCAGACGAAAGAAATACTTCACATTTGTGAACAAATGACGCATGGTCAGAAAGAGCAAAAGAGATGTTAAAATAATTCACAGTGCAAAATGCATGATGCATAATCACACCAAATGAAACGAATAATGTGAGTTATGCGCAATAATTATGCATTATGCATTGTGAATTGTGCATTAATATGGTTGCTTTTATGTGCTAAAAAGAATGCTATTGTAGTGTAAAAGCTATCGTATTACAATGTAAAAGGTATGCTTTTACAGTTGAGAGGGATGGTTGAAATCAGAGGTTTTTGCATATATCGCTGTGGTACAGCAATATACCGAACTTGCGAAATACTGGCGCAGATGAGAGCGCAAATGCAGTTGGTGATTTCTATCGCAAGGAAATGCAGGTTAAATACAGTCTGTGCATTTGCCTGAATGTCGTCTGATGCAGTTATTGAATATAGAAAGAATCGTCCATTAGCAGTCTTTGGCAGAGTCGCTTTTCTCCTGCAGGTAATTCATGTAAGTGCGGATGGCCAGTTCTACCATTCTCACACATGGGCGTTTCTTGTAGTATTCGTCGGTGCGCTCGTCGGGAGTAGGGTTGGTATTCACATTCTTTATATAACCGCTGAGTAACTCCCTGCAAATCATGCTGCCGCCGGTCTGTGCCTTAAAGTCATTAGCCAGACGTTGCACCACGGCGTAGTTTTTCGCTTTTATTTCCTTGTTTGCCTCCTCGGAAGCCTCCTCCAGTCCTGCCAGCATAAACATTCCCGATGCCGTGCCGCATGTTTCGCGCATACGGCCTATGCCGCCTCCAAATGAAGCGGAGATGCGTGCCATCAATCCTTCGGGCACACCGTACCAGTCGGCAAAGGCCAGTGTTACTGACTGAGAGCAGTTGTAGCCTTGCTTGAAAAATGCCACACCTTTCTGTACGCGGCGTTCAGTTTCTTCTTTCCAGTCCATGTCTTTTTGGGGGGTAATGAATGGTATGAGTGGAGGGGTCGCAAATGCAGGTGCAAAATTAGTAAATAATTAGAAACTTCAAGCAGAAAGGACCCACTTTGTGTGTTAAGTTAAGTTAAAATCTTGCATTTCGGTTGATTTTGTAGTAATTTTGTAGGGAAATTGCGTAAAATGTATACATACGTCAATGGGTAAAAAGACGAAAAAGACCTTGGAAGGGCGCGGCTTGCAGGTGGCGACACTATGCGTAAGCACTGCGCTCGTGCTTGTATTGCTGGGCATGGTGGTGTTTATCGGACTCACCGCCGGCAATCTGTCAGATTATGTGAAAGAGAACCTCACAGTGACTGTGGTGTTCAAGGACAATGTCAGCAACCGTGAGGCCGCAGTGGTGTGCCGCAAGTTGCAGACAAAGCCTTGGGTGTCGCACCTTGAATATATTGACCGTGAGCGTGCGCTCAGGGAGCAGACGAAAGCCCTCGGCACCGACCCGTCAGACTTCCTCGGCATGAATCCCTTTGTGCCGTCAGCAGAGATAAACCTTAAGGCCAGTCAGGCAAATTCAGACTCGCTGAAGTGGATATCGAAGCAGATAAGGGCATACAAGCAGGTGTCGGAGGTGACATACCAGAAAGACCTGATGGACAAGGTGAACAGCAACCTCAGAAAGGTGATGCTGGTGATGCTCATCATTGCGGTGTTGCTGACCTGCATATCGTTCTCGCTGATAAACAACACCGTGCGCCTGGGTATCTATGAGCGTCGCCATGCCATAAGCATCATGACACTGGTGGGTGCCTCGTGGTCGTTCATACGCAAGCCGTTCCTAAGGACTGCGGTGCTTGAGGGACTGTTGGCTGGCGTGATAGCCATCGTGGCGTTGTCGGGTTGTGTGTACGCATTATATGTTTACGAACCTGACATTACAGCAGTGGTGACGTGGCAGGTGCTGGTCGTTACGGCAGGCGCGGTGCTCCTGGCAGGTGTGGCCATCTCCACTTTCTGTGTGTATGTTTCAGTGACAAGGTATCTTAGAAATTCATAGTTTTATAAATCATAAATCATAATTGTGGAAAATAAAGATTTCGCATTTTCAAAGACCAATTTCATACTGATAGGTGTCAGTATGCTGGTTGTGGTGGTAGGCTTCATTATGATGATAGGAGCCAGTTCAAACGAGACTCAATTCGATGCCGACATATTCTCTGCCATGCGCACGAAAGTGGCTCCGGTAGTGTGCTTCATAGGTTTTGTATCAATCGTTGGTGGTATAATGTATCACAAGAAGAACAAGTCTGAAGGAGAAATAAGTCTGAAGGAGGAATAAGGTTAAATGAACGAGATACAGGCACTGATACTCGGACTGGTGCAGGGACTGACGGAATACCTGCCGGTGAGTTCGAGCGGACATCTTACGATAGGACAGGAGTTGTTTGGCGTTACCACTGACGAGAAGGCACAGCTGGCATTCGACATCGTGGTGCATGTGGCCACGGTAATGTCAACGCTTGTGATACTGTGGAAGGAAGTGGCATGGCTGTTCAAGGGATTCTTCAAGTTCAAGGACAACGACGAGATGCGCTATATCATCAACATACTGGTGTCGATGATACCTGTCGGCATTGTGGGCGTGTTCTTCAAGGACTATGTGGAAGACATCTTCGGCAGCGGACTGCTGATAGTAGGCTGCATGCTGCTCGTTACAGCGCTGCTGCTCACATTCTCATATTACGCCAAACCGAGACAGAAGGAGAATATCAGCATCAAGGATGCGTTCATCATTGGCATTGCCCAGGCATGTGCCGTGATGCCTGGATTGTCGCGCTCTGGTTCCACCATTGCCACTGGCTTGCTCCTCGGCAACAAGAAGGAACTGCTGGCAAAGTTCTCTTTCCTCATGGTAATACCTCCCATACTGGGTGAGGCACTGCTTGACGGTGTGAAAGTGATGAAAGGCGAAAACGTATTCGGCAGCATAAGTACGACAGCGCTGGCAATAGGTTTCGTGGCAGCGTTTCTGAGCGGATGCTTCGCCTGCAAGTGGATGATAGACATAGTGAAACGCGGAAAACTGATATACTTCGCAATATACTGTGCGATAATAGGAATAGCGGCTATAGCGTATAGCCTTTAAGGATTATAGGAATTATAGTGCCTATAGTAACTATAGAAACTATAGTATCTATAGAATAAAAAAGAAAGAATAATGAATTTCGCAGAAGGCGAGATACTTCACATAAACAAGCCCTACGGCATGTCGTCGTTCGGCGCACTGGCATTCGTGCGCACGCGTATATCCAAGGCCGTTGGGGTGAAGCGCATAAAGACGGGCCATGCAGGAACACTCGATCCTCTGGCAACGGGTGTGCTGATACTATGCACGGGCAAGGCGACGAAGCTGATACCCACGCTGCAGTATCACTCAAAGGAATACACTGCCACGCTGCAGTTTGGTGCCACCACGGCATCATACGACAAGGAGCATACGGTGAACCACACCTATCCCTGCCGCCATATCACGAAAGAACTGATACTGCAGGCACTGGAGCAGTTCAAGGGCGACATAATGCAGGTGCCGCCGACATACAGCGCGGTGCATGTGGGCGGCAAACGTGCATACGAACTAAGGCGCAAAGACAAGGACGTGAAACTTGACGCCAAGCCCGTACATGTGGAAGACATCGAACTTCTGTGGTTTGACCCGGTGAAGATGCAGGCGCAGATACGCGTGGAGTGTGGTAAGGGTACTTACATACGCTCGCTGGCGCGCGACATCGGCAGGGCACTGAACAGTGGAGCGTTCCTTACGCAGTTGTGCCGCACCAGGCTCGGCGACGTGCGCATAGAAGAATGTGTGACGCTTGACGACTTCCAGCAATGGTTGGATGGAAAGGTATCTAAAGAAACCCTATAACTCACCTTAAAAAAGAAAACAATCCAAAAGGAATAATGAAATTATCACAGTTTGACTACAATCTTCCTGCATCGCAGGTGGCGCTTTATCCGCACACGGTAGAACATACCGTAACGGGTAGCGATGGCAAAGAGACTACATTCAGCGTAAAGCGTCCAGATGAGTGCAACATGGTGGTGGTGCACAAGAAATCACAGAAGGTAAGCCTTTACAAGACCGATGCCAAGGGCAAGCAGGTAAAGGATGAGGCAGGAAAGAAAATTCCGCTGAAGCTCACCGATATCTTCGACTTCTTCAGAGAAGGCGATACCTTTGTCTTCAATGATACCAAGGTGTTCCCGGCACGATTGTATGGTACAAAGGAAAAAACCGATGCAAAGATTGAGGTGTTCCTGTTGCGCGAGTTGAACAAGGAAATGCGTCTGTGGGATGTGTTGGTGGAGCCTGCGAGAAAAATCCGCATAGGCAACAAACTGTTCTTCGACGAGGAAGGCTCGCTCGTGGCGGAGGTGATAGACAACACCACGTCGCGCGGACGTACGCTGCGTTTCCTCTATGACTGTCCGCATGATGACTTCAAGCGCGACCTCTTCGCACTGGGACAGGCACCATTGCCACGATATGTCATAGACCACAAGGGAAAAGACGGTAAATATGATCGTCCGGTGACAGAAGATGATTTCGATGATTTCCAGTGCATATTCGCAAAGCACGAGGGAGCGGTGACGGCACCTTCCACAGGATTGCACTTCACCCGTCAGCTGATGAAGCGAATGGAGATACAGGGCATAAAGCCTGCATACATCACCATACACAGCAGTCTGGGAAATTTCAACCAGATAGAAGTGGAAGACCTGTCAAAGCACAAGATGGACTCAGAGGAAATGCATGTCAACCATGAAACCTGTGAACTCATCAACAATACAAAGAAAGCAGGTCATAGCGTCTGCGCCATAGGTGCCAGTGTGCTGAAAGCCACAGAGACATCGGTAGGCACAGATGGATTCCTGAAGGAATATGACGGATGGACCAATAAGTTCATCTTCCCACCATATCAGTTCGGACTGGCAGACAGTCTGCTCGTCAATCTCTATCATCCACTGTCAACCATGCTGATGGCAACATGCGCCTTTGGCGGTTACGATATAGTGATGGAGGGTTACAGGCAGGCTATCAAGGCTGGTTTCAAGGTGGGATGCTTTGGCGACGTAATGCTGATAGTCAACGATTAACAAACAAACCGAAACAACTCTATGGCAGACACCCTAAACAATCAAGATGAGAAGACGAAAAGTCATCATCACCACCACCACCATCACTCTTCTTCGACGAGTGATGCAAAGGATGGGACGACATCAAGTCACCATCACCACCATCATCACCACCACCACAGTGTGAAGGCTGTGACTGGAAGCAAACTGCGTCGATTGCCGTGGTTGACGGGGATAGGGTTGGTATTAGTCTGCCTGACAGTGTTCTTCGCTTTGGTGATGTGCACAAAATTCGTGTCGTGAGGAATGAAACGGAAGCACATAGCATATTTGGCATACGGTTCAAACCTCGGCGACAAGGAGAATAACATCATGCAGGCCTATCGCCTGACGGAGCAGAAGGTGGGTAGGATGGTGAAACATTCTACACTCATGCATAGCAAACCATGGGGATTTGAGTCCGCAAATGCGTTTGTCAACAGCGTGGCTGAGGTGGAAACAACGCTGTCGCCACATGAGTTGTTGCGTGCTACACAGCAGATAGAACGCGAGATGGGCAGGACTCGGAAATCAAAGAACGGAGAATATCACGACCGCATAATAGACATCGACATTCTGTTGTATGACGACGTGAGTATCAACGACCCCGATCTCGTCATTCCTCATCCGCTGATGAGAGAGCGTGACTTCGTGATGCAACCGTTAAAAGAAATATATGACATAACACAATTTTAACAAAAAAATCTTAACTCTTAAATACTTATGAAACATTTACTGACCATAATGGCACTGGCTGGCATGGCCGTGACTGCTACAGCAGAAGACACGACCCTGAACGTAGCAGTGACCAACACCTATTCGAAAATACGTAAGGCGGTGCCGGTTGTCGTTGCACTCGACGACAACTATGCAGGTGCCGTGGTGACCATGCAGGGTGCCACTGAGGAACTGCCATATCAGATTGACGACCTCAACGACGACGGCATCAGCGATGAACTCGTTTTCCTCACTGACATGGACCGCAATGAGAAACAGTTCTTCACCATCAAGTTGATGAAGGACAAACCAGCGAAGACTTACGAAAACCGCACATACGGATACCTCGGCATACGTGACCGCTCGGAGAAGAACCAGAAGCACCAGCGCATCACGTCGGTGACATTCCCAAAGGAAACAAACCCTTACAACTACATATATCCACACGGTGCAGTGATGGAAAACGACATGGTGGGCTTCCGCGTATATGCAGACCATCGTCAGTCGCTCGACTATTACGGACATCGCAACCATAAGATGGATATAGCCGAGACCGCCTTCTACACTACACAGGAACAGCGCGACAAGGGATATGGCGAGGATGTGCTATATACCGGTTCCACCTACGGATGCGGTGCGCTGCACGGATGGGACGGACAAAAGTCTGTCATGTTCGAGAACGTAAGAAACCGCACTCAGACCGTAGTGACGGAAGGTCCAATACGTACCGTGCTCGACATTACCAACAAGGCATGGCAACCATACGAGGGATGCAAGCCTGTTGACATACGCACACGATACATATTATACTATGGTCACCGTGACGTGGAGGTGCAGGTGAAGTTTTCTCGCAGTGTAGAAGACATACCACTCTCCACAGGCATCGTGGATATAGTAGAAGGCTCTACGGAATTTACCGACAAGGCCGGACTGCGCGGCGACTGGGGCAGGGCATGTGCAGGCAACAATCCGAAGGTGTATGACACCATCACCGTGGGACTGGGTATCTACGTACCGAAGGAATACTACAAGTCAGATTCCCATTTCACTGACGGAAAAGACCACCTTCCCAACCAGGCATACGTAGAGGTCGTAGGCACAAAGACAGACGAGATGCACTACTGGTTCACTGCCACCTGTGACATCGAAACCTTCGGCTTCAAAGACAAGGATGCATGGTTCAGCTATCTGAAAGGATGGAAGAAAGAGATGGAGAAGCCCGCGAAGATAGAATTGAAGAATTGAAAGATTGAAGAATTGAAGAATTGAAAGGTTGAAAATGCTATTCATCATATTCAAACAACAATAAAAAAGTAAATTGCTAATAATAAAATAAATAATGGAAGCTGTATTTTCTTACATCATCGGCCTTGGCGCCGCTGTCATGATGCCAATAATCTTCACCATACTTGGTGTGTGCATCGGAATTAAATTCTCTAAAGCCCTGAAGAGCGGACTCTACGTAGGTGTCGGCTTCGTGGGATTGAGTGTTATCACTGCCTTGCTTACCAGTTCGCTGGGACCTGCACTGTCAAAGGTGGTAGAGATTTATGGACTGGAACTGCAGGTGTTCGACATGGGTTGGCCTGCCGCAGCATCAGTGGCATACAATACACTCGTGGGTTCGTTCATCATTCCGGTATGTCTGGGTGTAAACCTTGTGCTGCTGCTCATAGGTTGCACACGAACTGTAAACATCGACCTGTGGAACTACTGGCACTTTGCATTCATCGGCGCCGTAGTATATTTCATGACCGACTCCATTGCATGGGGATTCTTCGCAGCCATCATCTGCTACATACTGACGCTCGTCATGGCCGATATGACCGCTAAGCGTTTCCAGAAGTTCTATCCGGGAATGGAAGGCATATCCATACCACAGCCATTCTGTCAGGGATTCATGCCTTTCGCTGTTGTCATCAACAAGGCACTCGACTATGTTCCTGGTATCAACAAGGTAAACATCGACTCAGAGGGTATGAAGAAGAAGTTCGGTCTCTTCGGTGAGCCACTCTTCCTCGGTGTCATCATCGGCATCATCATCGGCTGCCTGGCATGCAAGGACGGGGCAGAACTCGTTGACAGCATCCCGGCAACACTCGGACTTGGTATCAAGATGGGTGCCGTCATGGAACTCATACCACGTATCACCAGCCTCTTCATCGAGGGCTTGAAGCCAATCTCTGAGGCTACACGCGAACTTATCGCCAAGAAGTTTGGTGAGGATAAGGAACTTTACATCGGTATGTCACCGGCACTTGTGATTGGACATCCAACTACACTTGTGGTATCACTGCTCCTCATTCCTGTGACACTCGTACTTGCAGTGGTATTGCCAGGCAACCAGTTCCTGCCTTTGGCATCACTGGCAGGCATGTTCTATGTGTTTGTAATGGTATTGCCTTATACCAACGGTAATGTGCTTCGCTCATTCATCGTAGGTCTTGTGGTAATTGCCATCGGACTGTATTTCGTAACATGGATGGCAGGTGACTTCACCGCTGCAGCCCACAGCGTGGCGCAGGCTCATCCAGAAGATGCTTCTGTGGCAGTGCCTGCAGGATTCCAGGCAGGTGCCCTTGACTTTGCCTCAAGTCCGCTGTCAACACTCATCTATGCCTGCATGAAGTATCTCAACTACATCGGTGCAGCCATCCTCACTCTCCTCACTGCCGGAGTACTGGCATGGAACAGAGTAAGCATGAAGAAGAAAGCAACAAAATAATAATAATTAGAAAACTCGTAGTATTCAGAGTAATCAGAGTATTCCGAGAATTCAGATTATTCAGATTACTCAGATAATTCAGAAAAAAAGACAATATGAAGAAAATTTGTTTTATCGCCGCCCTTGCTGTTGCGGCACTCAACGCCAACGCTACTGAGCCAGACCGCTATGTAGGTGCTCAGCACGTGAAGTTCCAAACCGCTTGCCATCCTGAGGATGTGAAGCACTATGACACAAAGATGCTTCGTGAGCGCTTCGTTATGGAGAAGGTGATGGAGGCAGACTCTATACTCCTGACTTACTCACACTATGACCGCTTCATCTTTGGTGGTGCAATGCCGGTGAACAAAACTCTGAAACTGGAGAACTTCTGGGAACTCGGTCTCGATGTTGACAAGAATATCAAGGAGAAGTATTTCCTCTACAACCGTGAGCTCGGCGTAGTGAACTGCGGACAGGGTGACGGTTATGTCATCGTTGACGGCAAGGAGTATGCCCTCTCACCAAAGGAGGCTCTCTATATCGGTCGCGGACACATCGGTAAGGACAAGGACGTGAACAAGGTTGTGGAGTTCCGCTCAAAGGATGCCAGCAAGCCAGCTAAGTTCTACCTTAACTCAGCCACAGCACATCAGCACTATAAGACACAGTGGATCACACTCGACGGCCGTAAGGGTTCACTCAAGGCTGCCGTATGGGGACCAGTAGGAACAACGGAAGAGGCAAACAACCGTACCGTATATAAGCTCATCGTCAACGACGTGCTTGAGGAAGGTCCATGCCAGCTGCAGCTCGGTCTGACACAGCTCAACCCTGGTGCAGTATGGAACACCATGCCACCTCACACACACGGTCGCCGCATTGAGGCCTACTACTATTTCAACCTGCCAGAGAAGCAGACCATCTCACACGTTATGGGCGAGCCACAGGAGAGCCGCAACGTATGGCTGCACAACGAGCAGGCCATCATGTCACCAGAATGGTCTATGCACGCAGCAGCAGGTACATACTACTACACCTTCATCTGGGGTATGGCAGGAGAGAACCTCTACTATAACGACAAGGACGAGATTCCTGTTATCGATATTAAGTAAGAAAAGGATGAAAGTTGAAGGAATAAGGGTGAAGGCCTGAGTGTGGAAAGCATACAGTTCCTAACCCTTAATCCTTCAGCCTCTAATACGAAATCAATGCAACCCAAGGAATTCTTCAATAAGCTCATGAGCCGTTATCTGTGGCTCAACCTGCTGGCAATGATTTTGCTGGTGGTTGTGGTTATGTTGGGGGCACACATAATCTTGAACCTATACACCCACCACGGAGAAAGTATCTCGGTGCCTGACGTTCGAAGGCAGTCGTTCGAGAATGCCCAGCGCACGCTTGAGAACCGTGGTTTCACTGTGGAGGTAAATGATACAGGCTATGTGAAAACCCTGCCGTCAGGTACTATACTGGAGCAGATGCCAGCTGCTGGCACAAGGCTCAAGGCCGGACGCGTGATATACCTCACCATAAATGCCGCAAACTCTCCTACGCTGGCATTGCCTGACATTATCGACAACAGTTCGTTGCGCGAGGCACAGGCAAAACTCTCGGCTATGGGTTTCAAACTTGCTCCGCCTAAATATGTGGCAGGTGAGAAGGACTGGGTGTATGGCATACAGGCAGGTGGAAGAAGTTATACCACAGGACAGCGAATACCTGTTGACGTTATGGTCACGATACTTGTCGGCAACGGTCATGTAGGCGATGACGACGATATCGTCATGACCGATGCACCGGTAAGCAACGTAGAAGAAGACTTTGAGTTTGATGAAGGCGGTGGTGGAGGAGAAGACAACACCGAAACGGGAGAAAGCAACAGTTCGGGTGAGAAAGATGACTTTGAGGTAGTGGAATAAAAAACAAAGTAAAAGAACATAGCAGATGAAAGATATCGAGTACATTGAAGAACTCGACACCATTGAGGAACTTGACGAAGGTCTTGACCAGCCGACGGATGAAGATGCTCTCTACGAGCATTTCCGCATAGAGGCAGACCTTGGTCAGGTTCCTTTGCGTATAGACAAGTTCCTCACGGAACACATGCCGCACTCCTCACGTAACCGCATACAGGCGGCTGCCGATGCAGGCTTCATCTTCGTGGGCGACAAACCCGTGAAGTCTAACTACAAGGTGCGGCCGGGTGATGTTATTACACTCAGGTTGCACCAGCCCAAGCACGACACCACGATATACCCTGAGGATATACCCCTGGACATTGTATATGAGGATGATGCACTGATGATTATCAACAAGCCTGCCGGCATGGTGGTACACCCCGGCGCAGGCAACTTCACCGGCACGCTCATCAACGCCGTGGCATGGCACATGAAGGACGTTCCAGAGTTTGACCCCAACTCACCGGAGGTAGGACTGGTACACCGCATAGACAAAGATACCAGCGGACTGCTCGTCGTGGCAAAGACACCCGATGCAAAATCGTCACTCGGCAAACAGTTCTTTGACCATAACACACACCGTTCCTACAACTGCCTTGTGTGGGGACATTTCACGGAGAACGAGGGACGCATAGAGGGCAACATCACACGCGACCCTAAAGACCGTCTGCGCATGACCGTCACTGCCCCCGACTCTGGCATAGGCAAACCAGCCGTTACGCATTGGCGCGTGATAGAGAAATTCGGTTACGTCACCTTGATAGAGTGTATCCTTGAGACAGGCCGTACACACCAGATTCGCGCGCACATGAAGCACATCGGCCATCCGCTCTTCGGCGACGAGCGCTATGGAGGTATGGAGATACTGCGCGGCGAGCGCAGCACCACATATAAGGCATTCATCAATAACTGCTTCAAACTCTGTCCGCGCCAGGCACTGCATGCACGCACACTCGGTTTCATTCACCCCGTCACTGGCGAGCAGATGGACTTCACCAGTGAGTGGCCGGAAGACCTTGCCGCCCTGATAGAGAAATGGCGCGGCTACGTCAGCGGCACAACGCGTGACATGCTGAAGGAACTATAAGCGCATCTGCATATTTCAAGACACTATATAATGGCAATAGCTTATCATGGCTATTGCCATTTTTTAGTTTACCATCATAGCACATTATTGATATCCTGGGCACAGAAAAAAGTTCGCGAAAAAACGCAAAATAGAGAAGCAGGAAAGCCGTTTCTATCACAAAAAATGCCCTCTGCAGTCGTTCTTTCACCCTCTATGTTGCAAAAGCATAGCTTTTACCCTGTAATATGTATGCTTTTACTGTGTAAAGTGATACATATTATCATGTAATCCGATAGCCTTTACCGAGTAAAAGCTATCAGATTACGACACCATCATTTTGCCACTCTTGAATATCAATGAGTTACAACTCTCTGAGAATGCCGTAGAATCCGCCAGCCGTAAACAATTTTGAAAAACAGCCCTCTATAAGGACTTAAGACAAGTTGCCGAATAGGACAAAATAGAGATTTGCTACATAATACTATTTAATTAAAATCATTCTCTTTTACGACAAATTATGCTATAATTTACGATTTTAATAAAAAAAATGATGCTTTATTGTACTTTATTCACGAAAAATTATTATTTTTGCACTGTGTTATTGATAAAATAGCACAAGACATAGTAGGCTCTTACATCACCGAATCACCACCTCGAAGATAGAAACGAGCCAATACAAAAGCTATTAGAGCGTCGCGCCATAGTGCGCAGGCGTTTCTATGATGCTTTTGGGGTTTGTGGTGAACCTTGGTGATGCGTAGAGATTGTCTGCGCATTTTTCGTGGTATAAACTTAAAAAACTGTTAGGTATGAAAAAGATTTTAGTATTGTCGTTTGCTTTAGCAGCAAATCTATCTTCATCCGCTCAGACAGACGTCGAAATGGGAGAAAATTTCTCTCTTAGTGGTAAATCCATTACCTTCTTCAAAACAGAGAATGCAAATGGCGCTAAACCTTCTGTAAAGATGTGGAATCTTCAAGGTGTAAAGAATGACAGCATTGCTGTTGTTCGATTCTGGCTTAAAGACCCCAAAACAGAGGAGGTATCTGATAGCGTTGAATGGGGAAATGGTGCTCATGTTACAATGAGGATTAGTGATAAAGGTGGCAAAATGTATTTTGTTCAGGATGCAGACTCAATATATCTGAAAGTTATTAATTTGCAAGGTGATGTCTCTGCTGTCCAAATGTATTCTTCACCTATAAAAGTCACAACACAAGCAACTTCTTCTAGCAAAGCAGGATGGGTAATAACAAAACAGAAGGCAGATGAACTTAAAGGGAACGAAGCCTATACCAGTTATATGTACAACCAACCAGGGGAAGGTTCTTTTGTCTTTTGGGGCTTTGAAGAATATCAGTTTCGTATTATAAGTGAAAATGGAATTTTCAATTATGAATCTGGGTATAATCAATATTCTGGTTCATATTCTGGTGAAAGCGTAACTGTAGGCTTATATGATGGAAATGATAAACTTATAGAAAAGTTCAATATGTGGCTTGATAGAGATAAGAGCAAGAGTGGTACTTTCTTAAATACCAGAAATGCGGGAACAATGAGCAATCCTATGGGGCAGAAAGGAAAAGTCAAAAAGATTTTCAAACATCTGCAAGGAAATTGCGGATATGTCAGAATCGTTGCAGAACGCTACAACCATTCAGACTTTGATATTAAGATACCACCTATAAAGGAATAACCTTTAAGGGTATTCGCAAATTGCAATGCTACAAAAATAAGATCGAAGTGAGAAATCTCATTAATAAAATATAATTCGATGGTACAAGATAAGACAAAGAAACTGTTAGATCTTTTTTGTCCCTATAATGATGAAAAGTTACCTTTGGAAGAGGGATACAGTCTATCTGAATGTGATTGTGAGATGCTTTCCAATTATGAAGGATGCTTTGATGGTTCGTTTGAAGAACAAATAACAGAAAATTTTGATTTGAATAGCTTCGTCTTTCCATCTTCATTTGTAAGTCTTGACTTCGAAAATCTATATCCTCAACGTGTGACCGCCTGTTCTGTTGGAATGGTCAAATACAAGAATGGGATAATCGTAGATAAATACTATACGCTTATTCGACCACCATTTGAATATGAAGGCAAGAGTGGACCTGCATTGACTTGGATTCATGGATTTACAGAGAACGATTTTGAAGGTCAGCGAACATTCGCAGAGATTCTTCCAGAAATGGAATCGTTCATTGATGGTTTGCCACTCGTTGCTCATAACGCTTGTATTGAAAGGGCGTGTATTCATGATGCGTGTGCATATTACAACATTCAAACTTCTATTCCATACGAGAATATAATAGACACCTATCTCCTATCTAAATACATGGATTCAAGATTTGGAATCAATATAAAAGGTGAAGGTTTCCATTCGCTAAATGTGGTGTGTCAGAGATATGGGGTAAAGGTTCTTCGTCATCACCATGCTTGTGATGATGCCGAAATGTGTGGCAATCTTTTTCTCGTTTTTCCCAAATATTTATCGGGTGAACTAACACTTGATGAAACAGCATGGAAGTTAATTGCAGAATATTCTAGTAAAGAGAAGTCGACTATAAATCCTATTTATCAATCATTTGAAGCGAGAGGGCATACTTCCCTTAGCGGTGATATACTTCAGAAAGACTTATCATGTGCAGACCCTAACAATCCTTTTTATGATAGAAAGGTAGTTATTACAGGCGTATTCAACATCGAAAGACAGGAGTTAGCTAACCGACTAAAAACAATGGGAGCCGACATTGATACGGGAGTTGGTAGTAAGACGAACTATCTTCTTATTGGAGAAGAGCCCGGACCTTCTAAACTTAGAAAGTTTGACAAACTAATTGCTACAGGAAAAGATGTTCGCAAGATATACCAAGAAGACTTGGATTTGATTCTTGCAGGTATGGATTACGAAAAATATCACACGGAGAAACCTGCTGCGTCTAAACTTAAAGCAAATGTTCCCAAGGAAAGAAAAACCACATGGCCGAATTTGGTAAAGAAGTTTAAACAATATGTGAGCGAAGATGGTGTTGAGTTTACTGAATGTGAAATGCAAAGTGAAGATTATCGCCTTTTGAGTCTTTACTACAAGCAACAGCAAAAGGTAGCTACGACAAAGGATACTGTTCTTCTTAATCTGAGGGAATTGGATGAAGCGAATGAACGTGAATTTAAGAAGGACATTTTGGCTTGCTTCGTAGAAGGCGAGGACTTGACAAAAGAATTTGCTTGTAAAAGAATGCAGAATGTATTCACTAAATACGGACTTCAATTTAAAGCAAAGACATGTGTGCTGACAGAATTCGGCGTAGATTTCAAGGAATACAAAGATGATAAAACTAAAATATTACATATTACAATAAATAAGAAACCACAGGAATGATAAAAATAGGACAATGATACAACAAAAGCTATTTAGTGATAATACTATTTGTCAACAAAATCCTTTAACAGGGCGTCGTGTTGGTTTTGTTGGACAATTCAAGAATCGTGCAGCTCTGGTACGTAAAGTTAAAGAATTTGGGGCTTCGGAAAAAAGTAAGGAAGGACTAACTCGTGATACTCAAATTCTAGTGATAGGAAAGGATGTGAAGCAAGATGTTATGAACCGTTTGCTTTGCTATGAGCATGACGGTTGGAAACCTTTGAAAATAACAGAAAACGAACTTGAAAATATTTTCAAAGGGCATTATTCAGGTTACGAAACGCCTGCGGTTATGAAAAAGCAGATAAGTATAGATATGTCATATTATAATTGGAATCCACCTGCTTTTACTGACGGAGATGATGAAGATACGGGCGTTCGATGTTCTTCGCCACTTGTATATGACGATGATAATCCAATTTATGGAATGGAAATATTTGTTCCCAATCGACCAGATACAGACATGGGCATTTTACGTCAAATCATTGGTAACTTTGGAGGTTATGCGAATGTAGAATATTTTGATGAGACAAATGTAATTATGTTGAGCGCTAAGACGTTGCAATTGTTGGAACAAGGTGTAAAGGACGAGGTTATAACAGAAATAGAAAGGCAATATAATGCAAGTTCTGCTAACTTTTTCAATTGCCAGTTTACTAGTGAGCCTGAATTTATTAATTGGGTAAAGCAAAGGCTAGAGAGGTTCCCTGATAGAAGTACACTTGCTTTATTGAAAAGGTATATGGACTGTATGTAATGTGTTTTTTGGGAGAGTTAGAACAATGTTATGGTGAGGCTTAGTGGGCTTAATGGGTTTTTCTGGGCTTGCTGGGAAATTTATGACTGGATTAGTCATTCATGGCCTTAAAAAGGCCCCCCATAATGCCCATAATGCCCATAAGCCCCAAAAAATACAAGTTTTTGCAAGAAAATATGCAGTTGGGGTATTTTTTTCAGTGATTAGTTTGGTGGTTCACTGAAAACTTCGTAATTTTGTAAAAACAAACCGTTGTCTATAATAGACAGAAATAGACATATAATATCCACTAATCACATGAACGAGAATAAGAATTTCCTTAGACAGGGCAACAACTATAGGACTCTCAAGGCTTTTCAGAAGGCGGAATGTATATATGACATAACATTTTACTTCGCCCATAAGTTTCTAAAAACAGGCGATCGCACGATAGACCAGATGATACAGGCTGCACGCTCTGGTAAGCAAAACCTTGCGGAGGGAAACATCGACGGGATTACATCGCGTGAGATGGAACTGAAACTGACGAATGTGAACCGTGCTTCGTTACATGAACTGCTACTTGATTATGAGGATTACCTGCGTGTGCGTGGACTAGAACAATGGAAACAGGATGATCCGCGTTGCAGGCAGACACGCGAATTTTGTAAGAAACATCTTGATTCCGCCGTGTATCGCGAGAAAATAAAAGAACGCTCCGATGAGACTATTGCGAATATCGCCATCACGCTTATTTATCAATGTGATGTGTTGATACGCGGGCTCATTGAGTGGAAGAAGCGTGATTTCATAGAGAAGGGAGGCATCAAGGAGGAGATGTATCGTGCACGTAAGGACTGGCAGAAACGCAACGGAGCCTATGGTGCTATTCCTTACGGAGAGAACGGACATAGCGGGGTATTGCGTAAATAAGTCAGCATATCAAAAAAGGCATCGTGGTTTTTTCACGATGCCTTTTATTATTAAATTATTTTTGCGAAAAAATCTCGTAGTCTGCAAATATTTTTGTAACTTTGCATTTTGAAAGTAATTGCTAAGACAATGATAGAAGTACGCACTGTTAAGACAAAGAGAGAAACAGAGAGGTTCATAGACTTCCGTACGGAAATGTATAAGGACGACCCATGTGCCGTGCCTTACCTCTTCATGGGTGAGCGCGACGACTTGGATAGGGAGAAGAACCCCGCCTTCGACTTCTGCGAGGCGGAGTATTTCATGGCTTATAAGGACGGCCGTGAGGTAGGGCGCGTGGCTGCCATCATCAATAACAAGGCCAACGAACTGTGGGGGCAGAAGTGCGTGCGCTTCGGATACTTCGACTTCATTGACGATGAGGAAGTAAGCGAGGCTCTCATCAATAGGGTGAAGGAATACGGACTGTCGAAAGGCATGGACACCATCATCGGTCCGATGGGCTTCGTTGACATGGACCGCGAGGGTATGCTCGTGGAGGGTTTCGACACAATGGCGACAATGCATGCCAACCATAACTTCCCTTACTATCAGCACCACATAGAGCGACTGGGCTTCGTAAAGGACAACGACTGGGTGCAGCAGCTCGTGACCGTGCCCGACGAGGTGCCGGAGAAGATGGCGAAGATAACGCAGATGATAGGTAAGCGCTATAACCTGCAGGCACACAAGCTCACCAAGCACCAGTTGCTGAAGGAGGGCTACGGACTGCGTTTGTTCCATGTGCTTAACGAGTGCTATAAAGACCTGTATGAGTTTTCAGAGCTTACCGACCGCCAGATAGACAACCTGCTGAAGAACTACCTCGCCATAGCCGACCTGAACCTCGTGACGTTCATCTTTGACGAAAACAAGAAGTCGGAGGAACATCCCGACGGCGAGATGGTTGGTTTCGGCGTCAGCTTCCCTTCATTCTCGGAGGCTCTCAGAAAGACTAAGAACGGCAAGCTCTTCCCCTTCGGCTGGTGGCATCTGCTCAGAACGCTGAAGTGGCACAACACCGAAACCGTTGACCTGTTGCTCATTGGCGTACTGCCCGAATATAGAGCCAAGGGTGCCAATGCCATACTCTTCGACGACCTCATACGCTGGTATCAGAAATACGGCTTCAAGAAGGCCCTTACCCTCGCCATGATGGAGACCAACGACGGCGTGCTCTCTGCCTGGCAGTATTTTGAGGCAAGCACCGTGAAGAGGCTCAGGAGCTATAAGCGGAGCATATAATGTTATAGGAAAACGAATTATTATCACTCGTTGCATGGACAATGAATAAGGCAGACAGCATTTCAGCAATATATGAAGCCATCGCTACTGAAGGATTCACGGAGAGAACGGCTGGTATGATAAGTAACCTTGTAAATGACATAGAAGATGGAAAGACAGACATTGAAGGATTTAATCAGCAAGAGCATGCAGGACTCTGCAAGGCTGGTGAGGCTCTCATCGGGGCGCGCATCGTCGCAGGCTACGCTGCAGAGAGCCTTGCAGCAAGTAGCAATGCTGCAGCAGGCCAAGGAAAGCCAGCAAGCTGGCAAGTAGATGAATTGCAGGAAGAACTTATAGAGCAATGGGCAAAAAATACACAGCAGTGGATTGACGATTCGGAAAACATGCTTAAGGAGGTATTCGGGCCTATGATTGCGCAGGGAGCGGAATCCAAAGTATATTACATGGAAGGTGCCCCCTCTGTTCTTAAAGAAAGAGTCTCGATATACTCCACTACGCTAAAGGCACTGGATGCCATAGTATTGCATAATGCTTTGTTCACGGAAACACCGATGAACGTAATAGGGTTTACACGTGACAGTGATGGGTTGTTCAGAATAGTGCTGACGCAACCATACGTAAATTGCCTTCGTTTGGCAACAAAAGAAGAAATAGACAGGATGGTATCGTCAAAAGGCTTTCAAAGCAACAATGACAGCAGCGGTGTAAACTATATTTCAGAACGCATTGTGCTTGAGGACATGCATCCTGCCAATGTATTTATAGATGAACTTTGCGGTGAACCAATCTGTATTGATTGCATAGTAAAATATAGAAAATAAATATAAAACTGTAATGCAAGAAGAAATAAATACGCAACAGCAGGAAGAACAGGTACAATATACTGACGAGAACATACGCAAGCTTTCAGATGTGGACCACATACGTACACGTCCGGGTATGTATATAGGACGACTGGGTGACGGTTCGCATGTGGAGGACGGCATATACGTATTGCTGAAGGAAGCGATAGACAACTCTATCGACGAGTTCCGCATGAATGCAGGCAAGCGCATCGAGGTGGAGATGTTCGACAACAAGGCGGTGTCGCTGCGCGACTACGGTCGCGGTATTCCGCAGGGCAAGATGATAGAGGCGGTGAGCCAACTCAACACCGGCGGAAAGTACGATACCAAGGCGTTCAAGAAGTCTGTGGGCATGAACGGCGTGGGTATCAAGGCGGTGAACTTCCTCTCCACGCACTTCGAGGTGAGGAGTTTCCGCGACGGCAAGGTGAGGACAGCAAAGTTCGAGCGCGGCAAGCTCGTCAGCGACACCACCGAGGCTACGCAGGACGAGAACGGCACGTACATATTCTTCGAGCCGGACGACACGCTGTTTAAGAACTATTCTTTCCATGCCGACACCGTGGAGACGATGCTCAGGAACTACACATACCTGAACACCGGACTGGCGATAATGTTCAACGGACGCCGCATAATCTCGCGCAACGGACTGGAAGACCTGCTGCACGACCAGATGACTTCCGATCCTCTATATCCCATCATCCACATGAAGGGTGAGGACATCGAGATAGCCTTCACCCATACCAACCAGAACGGCGAGGAGTATGACTCCTTCGTCAACGGACAGCATACCACGCAGGGTGGCACGCACCAGTCGGCATTCAAGGAACACATTGCAAAGACCATCAAGGAGTATTTCGGCAAATACGAGTACGGTGACATACGCAACGGTCTCGTGGCAGCCATAGCCGTAAACGTGGAGGAACCGATGTTCGAGTCGCAGACAAAGATAAAGCTGGGTTCGCTCACCATGTCGCCTGACGGTGTCAGTGTCAACAAATACGTGGGCGACTTCATCAAGACCGAGGTTGACAACTACCTGCACCGCCACCTCGACATTGCCGGTGTGATAGAAGAAAAGATAAAGTCGAGCGAGCGTGAGCGCAAGGCCATGGCAGGTGTCACCAAATTGGCGCGTGAGCGTTCCAAGAAAGCCAACCTGCACAATAGTAAACTGCGTGACTGCCGCATACACTTCTCTGATGTGAAGAACGACCGCAAGGAGGAATCCAGTATATTCATTACCGAGGGTGACTCTGCCAGTGGATCAATCACAAAGAGTCGTGATGTAAACACTCAGGCGGTTTTCTCACTGCGTGGCAAACCACTTAACTGCTATGGACTGACCAAGAAGGTGGTTTATGAAAATGATGAGTTCTATCTCCTTCAGGCTGCGCTTGACATTGAGGATGGACTGGACAACCTTAGATACAACAAGGTAATTGTTGCTACCGATGCCGATGATGACGGCATGCACATACGTTTGCTTGTCATCACTTTCTTCCTGCAGTTCTTCCCCGAACTGGTGAAGAAGGGCCATGTGTATGTGTTGCAGACACCGCTCTTCCGCGTCAGGAGCAAGCGCAACAAGATAAAGAACAAGAGCGTAATAAAGGCAGAAGATGAGAAACTGAAGGAGCGCGGCGAGAAGCCGAAGGACTACATCACACGCTATTGCTACAGCGATGAAGAGCGTTTGTCTGCTATAGAAGACTTGGGACCAGACCCGGAGATAACGCGCTTCAAGGGACTGGGTGAGATATCCCCTGACGAGTTTGCCGGCTTCATAGGACCAGACATACGTCTTGAACAGGTTACTTTGCACAAGAGCGATGAGGTAGAGAAGCTTCTGGCTTACTACATGGGCAAGAACTCCATGGAGCGTCAGCAGTTTATCATCAATAACCTTGTCATAGAGGAAGACAGGCCCGAGGAGGAGGACTATTAAGTTCATAGTTCATAGTTCATAGTTCATAGTTAAGGTTACTATTCGCTATTTCGGCGCATAGTGCTTTAGCAGTTCATAGTGCATAGTTCATAGTTCTTTTCAGTTCATGGTTCATAGTTCATAGTTAAGGTTACTATTCGCTATTTCGGTGCATAGTGCTTTAGCAGTTCATAGTGCATAGTGCATAGTTCATAGTTAAGGTTACTATTTGCTATTTCAGTTCATAGTTCTTTTCAGTTCATAGTGCATAGTGCATATTTAGGATTACATTTATAATAATGAAATTAAGTATAGTAGGTGAGAAAAGTAAGTTATTTGCAATACGTACTGTAAGACTATACCAATACCTTACCCAATCGGCTGAAAACAAAGAATATGTCCTGTCAAAACAACTGTTGCGCTCTGGCACCAGTATAGGTGCCAATGTGAAAGAGGCGCTGAGAGCACAGAGCAGGGCTGACTTTCGTTCTAAGATGAACATTGCCCTGAAAGAGGCCTCAGAGACAGAATACTGGATAGAATTACTCAGTGAAACGGATTATATTACAGAAAAACAATTCAATTCCATAATAGAGGATATAAGAGAATTAATAAAAATACTAGTCACAATAGTTAAGAACACAGCAGAACAGTAACTTTAACTATGCACTCTGAACTTAAAGAGTAGTGGTAACCTTAACTATGAACTATGAACTATGAACTATGAACTAAATTTGTTTCTCGCTCCTATGGAGGATGTCACCGACATCGGTTTCCGCCGCCTGTGCAAGCGCTACGGTGCAGCAATGGTATATACGGAGTTTGTGGCAGCAGAGGCACTCATACGCAACGTCAGTGCAACAACGCGCAAGCTCACCGTCAGCGACGACGAGCGCCCCGTGGGCATACAGATATACGGCCGCACCGTCGATGCAGTTGTTGAGGCTGCACGCATAGTGGAACGCGAGGCGCACCCCGATGTCATAGACCTCAACTTCGGATGCCCCGTGAAGAAGGTGGCAGGCAAGGGTGCCGGTGCAGGCATGCTGCGCCAGATACCCCTCATGCTGCAGATGACCGCCGCCGTGGCAGATGCTGTCAGCACTCCCGTGACGGTGAAGACACGCCTCGGATGGGATGCCGAAAACCTCGTCTTCGGCAGCAACCTGTCAAAGCAGTTCACTCCCGAAGGCGGATGGCAGGGCAGGGACCTTGCATGGTGGTTGCAGAAGGCCGGTGCCACCGCACTCACCATACACGGCCGCACACGGTCGCAGATGTACACTGGCGAGGCCGACTGGACGCTCATCGGTGAGGTGAAGCGCAATCCCGACATCACCATACCCATTATAGGCAACGGCGACATCACTTCGCTCGACGATGCCGACCGTGCCTTCCATACCTACGGCGTGGATGCCGTCATGATAGGCCGTGCCACCTTCGGACAGCCGTGGATATTCTCGCGCGAGGCCACACAGACACTCACGCCGCAGGAGAAGATAGACATACTCGTTGAACTGCTGCACATCAACATGGAGCGCATCGGCGACGAATACAAGGCCATACTCCACACCCGCCGCCACCTTGCCGCCACCCCGGTGTTCAAGGGCATACCAAACTTTCGTCCCACACGTATCCGCATGCTCCGCGCCGACACCGAGAAGGAACTCCTCGCCGTCCTCGCAGAAGTAAAGCAGATGCTGTAAGGATAGTTACAATGTTAATTTCATCAGTAATTAACGTGAAAAAGAGAAACGCCGACTGATTACATTATCAGTCGGTTTTTTCGTCCCTTATTTTAGAGCAATTCAAAGGGCATTGCAATAGCAGCCATATTACTGTCTAATATGGATGCTTTTACGCAGTAATACGAATGCTTTTACAGTGTAATATGGCTGCTATTAGAACGGTCTAACGAAACCTCTGATTTTTAAGTATATATATTATCCTTTACTTTTTTTAACAACATAACCTGTCATATTTTTCAAGGTAAGCCGTCTATAATAACAGAATGAGCACAGTGATAAGTAAAAAAGAATACGGCGAGCTGGTCAGCCAACATGCCCGGCACGTGCTCGGATTCGTGATGCGTTTGTTGTCAGACCGCAGCGAAGCCGAGGACGTGGCGCAAGACGTATTCGTAAAGGCTTATCAGAGGCTTGACACGTTTCGCGGTGATTCCTCCTTCCTCACATGGGTGTTGCGCATAGCCTACCACGAGTCGGTAAATCACTTGCGACGACAAAGGCCCTGCATGATAGAGCTTGACGAGGTGGCGGCGCACAGTGATATGATGTCGTGCTCCACCATTGACAAGGAATTTACAATAGGAAGCGACGAGCGCATACAGTTGCTTGAGAAGGCGGTGGAAGACCTGAAACCCGATGATCAGTTGCTCATCCACATGTATTACTACGAGGAGCGTTCCCTGAACGACATAGCATACATCATGGATGCTGAACCGAATACCCTGTCACAGCGGCTTCGCCGAATACGAAAAAGACTTATGGTAATGATTAAACAGAAAGAAGATGGACGAGATTAAAGATAAAGACTTTCAGACGAGAAACGATGCTTTCGCCAATGACCTGCGTGAGGCCTTGCGGAGAAGGGAAGACAAACGGCCAGAAGTGGAAGTGCCTGAGGATTTCCTTGTCAACGTCATGCAGCAGGTGGGGTCAGAAAAGACTCGCACAGCGTCCAAGGCATGGCGCATTGCTCTTACCTCTCTCGCTCTCGCCGCCTGTACTATCACGGCAGTGTTACTGGTTTTGCCAAAGGGAGATGAACAAAGGCCTATATGCAATAGTCTCATAGTCAGTAAAGAGCAAACTCCGAGTCCGTCACCTTCAGATTTGCAGTTCGTAACTACGGAAAAGACTATTGATTCCAAGCCAGCGGCAAAGAAATATACTGAAGAGAGATATGTTACCCGGAAGCAATCTGTCCAAGCCCAAAATGTTGACAGTCTGGACTACTATATTGCAAAAATAGAACGTGAATTGACGAAAGTGGATGAAAATCTATATATTGAGAAAATGCAACGAGTGATACACGCTGATGAGCGACTGCAGCGTCTTGTCAACAAATTCATCGTGCATGAATTGAAAAAAGATTCACAGCCACATGAAGCAATTCTTATTTATAATGTAAAAAAAGAAGAAGTGTATGAAGAATTACATGAACAATAGACTTGTTGTCGCTGCTATTGCCCTGTTACTGTCATTAGCACTGTCAGCACAGGAGAAAGGTGATGCCTTGCTCCACCAGTATCTCACGGAATTCGCGGAGTCAGGGGAGTACAACATTCATCGCATAGATTCCACGAATCCCTATGTGCGAGCTTATAGATTCAGTAAGGTTTTTGGTATGGAGGGCATTAGCGATCCGATGTTTCTCTTTGAGTCGCTCTGCAAATTAGACCGTGCTTTTTATTCAGAGGCAAGTTTAGCTCAGGAGATTTATCTGCACAATGCCAATGAAGGCGACTCGCCACTGACGGGCATTCAGGTAAACATTGGTGAAAAGCCGATAATAGGACGAGCTTTGTCCTTCCTGCCTGGTTCAAATGTGCGTCTGCTCTCCTTCAATAAGCCTGATGGGATGCGCCACTGTTTCCTATTAGTCTGGAGCCAATATCTGAAGAGGGGGGGGAAGTTCGGCAGTTCGAAAGGCCAGACATGGTATATGAACGGCGAGGTCTATGAGTTTGAGGGTAAAAAGCCCAAGGCCAAGACATATCTGTCAGTTTACCAACCTAAGGCAAGCCAGGTAACCTCTGAGGGAGGAGAGGCAACCCATGCTGCTACTTATGATGATCTATTGGCAAAGGTGGAAAAAATCTGCCAGATATACAATCGTGAGACAGAACAGGGACGTACATCTGCTGTAATCGTTTTAAATAAATTATGTAACTCCTACAATGGTAAGTTGTCTAAGAAACAATATGATAAATTGACAAATTTGATTTTGCCCCTGATTGCCAGTACCAAGAATGAAGGTCACGAGAGTATGCTGTGCTTGAGTTGTGCAACACTTTACCAAAAAAGCGAAGGTTATGAATACACCATAGAAGAGCAGCAACTGAAGGAAAAGCAGATGACTTCTCATTATGCACATACACGTGTAACGATGGCTAACCTGTCAAAAATGGTCACCTTTAACTCTATGTTGCTCAGCGATGCAGAACAGGTAGAGTGTGTTATCACAGGGCATACAGAACTGGATGCGTCATGTGTCACCTTGAGAAGAATTCCTCAAATGGAGGGAATGGGTGAGTACCCTGTTGAAGGTGGACAGTTTAATATTAGATGTAAGTTGCCAATGAATGAAATCATCGAGATTATTTCAAAAGATGGCAGAGTTCGATTTGTTGTTGACGGGAAGCCCATTGAAGTCGATCTGACAAACCGTACAGTTAAGAGTTCCACCAGCAGCCAGCCGACTAACGATTTCCTACAAAATATCCGAAGAATGGAATTACAGATGTGGAATACAACAGACACGACAGAGAGAGACAGCATATTATCCACCCTCAGGGGAATATATAAAGATGGTATCATCCGGCATTCTGACAACATTATCTCTGCCTTTTCTCTGTTTAAGTCATACAGTGAAATGAATGTAACACAGCTAAAGCCCTATATGGATGGTAGTTATGCTTTCACCAATCACCCATTGCTTGCCCCTGTACATGAGTACTATGAAGGATTGATGAAACGAAATCCAGGTACGGATTTTCATGATGTGGAACTGAAAGACCCGCAAAACATTATTCATCCTTTAAGCGAGTATCTGGGCAAGGGCTATGTGCTATTACATTTCTGGAACAGCAGGGAAGCTGACATAAGTGGCCTGCAGCAGATAAAATCTATCTACGAGACTTGTCATCCGAAGGGTCTTCAGGTCATCAGCATAGCACTCAACCACGACAATTACCCACCAGGATGGCGCGATGAGATAGAGAAGCGACAGTTGAAGTGGACACAACTCTGGGGTGGTGAAGGTCGTGACACCCCATCTGTTGCAGCCCATACCTTTGGTATCCATTCGCTGCCTGAAACAGTTCTTCTAAGTCCAGACGGCAAGGTTGTTTCGTCGCCCGCAACTATTGATGAAATGAAAGAGGTGGTGAATGAATTGTTGAATAACTGAACTATACAATTAGTATGTATAGTCTTAACCACTGATTATTTGGCTACTTGTGATAATTGAGTAATTTTACTTCATGCAAGAGGCAAAACCGCTCCAAATGTCATAAATTATGCTAAATACCCATTTTTGGATAATAAGATAATTTGGAGAAAAAGAAAAATATCGCTAACTTTGTTGGCGATATTTTTTAATGGTGGAGAAAGTCATAATCCATCCAATCAATTAGGTAAATTCTTCATTCTATATTCTTCATTAAAATATGGCTCGTTATCTGTCTTTCCTTATATAATCCCCTATCTCCTTTTTTTCTTTATCAATTCATTTTGTTATTTCAGCGATTATTTGTAACTTTGCAGAAAACTAATCATTAAACCCCAAAAAGCAAAGTTACGATATGGAAAAACTTACAATAGTAAAAGTGGGCGGCGCCGTGGTTGAAGACCCGGAACAGCTCGCCGCTCTGCTTGAGAACTTCTCTGCCATACCCGGCAAGAAGGTATTGGTGCACGGTGGCGGCAGACGCGCCACGAAGATTGCCGCACAGCTCGGCATAGAGAGCCACATGGTGGGCGGCAGACGAATAACCGACGCTGAGATGCTGTCGGTAGTGACAATGGTGTACGGTGGTTTGGTAAACAAAAACCTCGTGGCACAGTTGCAAGCCAAAGGTGTATGCGCACTCGGACTGACCGGTGCCGACATGGACGTGATACGCTCGCACAAGCGTCCGCTGAAGAAGGTGAAGATGGACGACGGCACCGAACAGATGGTGGACTTCGGTTTCGTGGGCGACGTGGACTGTGCCGACGGCAACCGCCTCGCTTCGCTCATCAACAGCGGCGTCACCCCTGTGGTTGCACCGCTGACACATGATGGTCAGGGTAACATTCTCAACACTAATGCCGACACCATGGCAGGCACCGTGGCGAAGGCACTGGCAGACAGTTTCGACGTGACGCTCATCTTCTCGTTTGAGAAGAAAGGCGTGCTCAGCAATCCCGACGACGACGACAGCGTTATTCCTAACATCACACGCTCGTCATACGAGCAGTATGTAAAGGACGGCGTAATCTCCGGCGGCATGATGCCGAAGATAGAGAATGCCCTCGAAGCCGTTGAGGCCGGTGTGAAGCGTGTCATCATCACCCTTGCCACAAAGATTGACGGCAACCACGGAACGGTAATATCATAGTTCACAGCCCTTCCACTCGCCCCCTCCCTACTGGGGAGGGTCGGGGTAGGGCTCTTTCCTCTTTCCACCTTTCAACCCTTTCACCTTTCAACCCTTCCACCTCCTTTGGACATCGTTCACGACATACTCCCGCTGAAGAATCAGATGTACCGACTGGCGCTGCGCATCACGCTCAGCAGTCAGGAGGCAGAAGACGTGGTGCAGGATGTGATAATAAAATTGTGGAAGATGCGCGACACACTTGGCGGCATTGACAACATTGAAGCATACGCATTGCGCATGACGCGCAACCTTGCACTTGACCGCCAGCGCATGCATGTCAATCAAACAGAATCGCTCGATCAGCTCGATACAGAACCAGTGGCTCCTGTCGCCGACAATGATGTGGATGAACGCATAAGCATTGTGAGGCAGGCAATGAACCAGTTACCGGAGAAACAGCGCACATGTATGCAACTGCGTGATTTCGAAGGATACTCATATCGTGAGATTGCAGAGGTGCTTGACATCACAGAAGATCAGGTAAAGGTAAATATCTTCCGTGCCAGGCAAACCATAAGAACAACTTTAGAAACAAACGAGCAAAATCATTAACAACCTTTAACATGATTTGCTGTAACTTTTCCCCCTCCTTATCCGTCGTGGATATAGAGGGGGAAAATTTTAAGCCATTAATAACTCATAGAACAGTGTTAAACTATACATACATAGAACAACTGCTTGAATGCTATTTCAACTGCGAGACATCACTTGCAGAGGAGCAGATATTGCGGGCTTTCTTTGCGCAGGACGCAGATAAGGTTCCTGCACATCTGTTGCGCTATCGTCAGTTATTTGCCGAACAAGCTTTCGCAAAGAACAGCGATACCCTCGGTGAAGAGTTTGACCGCCGTATAATGGAAGCAGTCGGTGAGGTGCGCAAGCAGGAGCCGATGCATGTCAAGGCGCGCAGCATCAGCATGAGCCGTCGTCTTAGGCCATTGTATAAAGCTGCTGCATGTGTGGCGGTGGTGCTGGCGCTCGGTCAGGCTGCACAGATGCCATACAGTGATGCAGAAACAGAGCAGCGTGAAGATTTCGCACGTTCCGTTGAGATGTTGCAGCGCATACAGCAGGACAAGAACACTGTGGCACAGAGTGACACCGTCATCAATGGCAATATTGAGGATTTGAAGAACTAAGAGTTCTGTGGCCATTTAGAAACCGTTGGCGGTTATCAGAGAGTTTGAGATTAGAGAACAAGGTTAAGATAATTATTTCTATGCTTTAATAAAAATATCCTATCTGAAGTCAATGTGAGATTGACAGCAAAAACAATTCAAGATTAAAACAATCATAAAAGGGAGGTCCTAACGGCCTCCCTTTTTGTTGTATATGGCAGAGGTAGATAAACCAGAAATCGGCTGTGCATGTTTTAAGTATGCACAGCCGATTTTCTTTTCTATCCTTGCTCATAAAATAGGATTAGTTTCTTTATTAGTTGAGTTATGTCGTGCAAAGTTACGCATAATTTGTCGAAACGCCAAACCATTACCGCAGAAAAGATGTTCTCATGTGTTTTATTATGTGTAAATTATATAAAAATCACATGTGTGGATTTTTTATAATTTATTCATAAAGAAGCATAATAATGCCGTAGGGCATTGTGCAGTATATGGGAATTGTGTAATTTTGCGGTCGTGATGGTTTTTCATTTGAAACATAATGGCAGACGACGGAACCTGCTGATGACAGTCTTTGCTTTGCAGATGTGCATCGTTGTGGATGCACAGCGACGCATAGTGGTAGTTGACATGGAGAGCGGTGTGCCCGTGCGCAATGTCGTGGTGCAGTATGGCAAGAACGCCTGCGACAGCACCATCTGGGATGGTTCGGCGATGCTCGATACCCTTGCCGACGATTTCAAGAGCCGCGAGATAATACTGCGGCGCTCAGGCTATATGACACGCACGCTGACATACGAGGAACTGGACGATACGCTCGACATACTGCCGTCGTTCAATGCTCTGACGGAGGTCATCATCTATGGTGACAAAAACAGAAGCAAATTCCAGTGGACGCTGCCGAAATCATACAAGCCGGAACTGCCGTCGCCAGGCGCAGGTGCATCTGTCAGTACCGACATACTCGGAGGCATCGAGAAACTCTTCAGCTATAAACGTCGCAAGCGCCTGAAGGAGATGAGAAAGCGCATGGCTGAATACTGAACTTGTCAGTTTGAAAGCACAAGCACTGCCTCCGGTCCCATGTTGAAGAGAAGGTCAAGGATGGAGAGACCGGGTATAAAACCGTGGCGACGCTGAAAGGTCTGGTAGTACTCATCCACTCCGTCTTTCCTTACATCGCTGGGGGCGGGAAGGGGTGCCAGCAGTTCCTTCATCTTCTGCATTATGGCTTGGTTGTAGTCAACGAGGAAATCCCACCGCTGCTCAAAGAATGGTCGGATATCGTCAGCGTAATAGTCGAAGAAAGGCGACTGGCCATAAGCCGACGACAATGCCTGCCAGTGCAGATGCCGCCAGTTGCCGTGGTCGCTAATGCGCACATCACACGTCAGAGCCTTGCCGCCGTCAGCCGATGCCTGCGGAACGGTGACGGGCACGGTGAGCTTCTGCACACCGCCAGCCGTGGCAATCAGACAGTGGTTGCGCGTTGTCTGCTTGACATAGTGCTCCTTGGTGTCGATGATTACGGGTTCGGTGGCGCTGAGCAGTTGCGCATACCAGTCCACCGAACCGAAATATGTAGTGTGGAGTGTCATGCCTTGTGTATCACTTCTTTTTCTTCTTGGGACGACGGCGTGCCCAGCCTTCCTCCTTGTCCATCATGCCGAACAAGGCTTTGCGTTCGTCAAACTGCTGCTCGCGGCTGTTGTCCTTCGCAGCATTGCGCTTGCCGCCCTTGCCTTTACCGCCCGACTTACCGCCGTCGCGGTCTATGTGGCAGTTTACTTTCTTGTTGTGGTAGAATGCTCCGTTGAGCGCACCCACCACCTTGCGTGCATCGCCTGACGGCACCTCGATGAAACAGAAGGCAGGCATGATGTCGATATGTCCCACGTCCTGACGTCCCGGCACATAGCGGTTGATAAACTGCATGGCCTCGCCGGGGAAGAAACGGTCCTTGCGTCCGAGGTTGATGAAAAGCTTGGTGTAGCCTTCCTGCACTCCTGCACGAGGTTTCTTCTTAGACCAGTCTGGATGCCCGCCACGGTCGTCAATGGCATTCCTGCCCTTGCCGCCCTTCTCTTTCTTCTTCTCCACCACATCCTCTATCTCTGGAGCGTTGGCGTAATAGCTGAGGAATCGGCCAAACTCACGGCTTACGAGTTTCTTCAGTATCTCTTCCTTGTCAACATATTCGAAATGGCGGCGCACCTCCTCCATGAACGGCTCTATCTGCTCATCGTCCACGTCGGTCTTTTCTATCTGGTCGATGGCACGGAAAAGCTGCTTGGTGCATATCTCCTGTGGTGTAGGCAACTTGCCGGCAAGGAAATCCTTGCCGATGGTCTTCTCCACCTGACGAATCTTGTGACGCTCGCGCAAGTGTATGATGGCTATCGAGGTGCCCTTCTTGCCTGCACGGCCGGTTCGACCGCTGCGGTGTGTGTATGATTCCGTATCATCAGGCATGGAGTAGTTTATCACATGCGTGAGGTCATTGACGTCAAGACCACGGGCAGCCACGTCGGTAGCTACGAGGAGTTGCGTAAGGTGCTGGCGGAACTTCTGCATGGTGAGGTCGCGCTGCTGCTGCGACAGGTCGCCGTGCAGCGACTCTGCATTGTAACCATCCCTGATAAGTTTGTCGGCCACCTCCTGCGTTTCCACCTTGGTACGGCAGAAGATGATGCCGTAGATGCGCGGATAATAGTCAACGATGCGCTTCAGGGCAAGGTATTTGTCCTTGGCATTCACCATATAGTATATGTGGTTTACATGTTCCGCACCTTCGTTGCGAGAGCCTACCACCACTTCCTTATATTCACGCAGGTAGTTCTTTGCTATGCGCTCCACCTCCTTGCTCATGGTGGCAGAGAAGAGCAGCACCTGGCGCTCGTCAGGGAGAGCCTCGAAAATCTTGTTGATGCTCTCCGAGAAACCCATGTTGAGCATCTCGTCAGCCTCGTCGAGAACAATGTGGCTGACTTGTTCCAAATGAGCCTTGCCACGCTCCATAAGGTCGATGAGACGGCCTGGCGTTGCTACGATAATCTGTGCTCCATGACGAAGTGAGCGTATCTGGTCGTTGATGCTGGTACCACCATACACCGCTACCACATTGATGCCCTTGATATACTTGGAGAAGTCACGCAGGTCATCGGCAATCTGCAGACACAGCTCACGCGTCGGTGACAGCACCACAGCCTGGGTGGTCTTGTCCTTTGGGTCAATCATCTGCAACAACGGCAGTCCGAAGGCAGCAGTCTTACCTGTGCCGGTCTGAGCCAAAGCAATGTAATCTTTGCCACCAAGCTCTTCGCTAAGCAGCAGTGGAATAACAGCCTCCTGAACGGGCATGGGCTGTTCAAAGCCCAGTTCGTCGATGGCACTGCAAATCTCAGGGCATACGCCCAATTCTTCAAATGTTTTCATAAGTGAGTGCAAAGTTACGAAAAATCAGCGACATAGACAAGTAACTGATAATAAAAACGCCTGTCGCTCGTCACAAAACGCCTGCAGAATATCCCAGAAACTTGCATAGGTGGAAGAAAAAACGTAACTTTGCATCTGTATTCATGAAAACAAACTAAAACTTACAGATATGAAAGCAAGAACATTAATAGGTTTATTATTCATTGCGGCCGCAGGATGGAAACTGGGCAACATGTGGGGACTGATACAGAATGACTGGCTGTGGCAGCAGTCCTGGACAGAGTATGTGGCTCCGGTATTGCTCTTTTATCTTGGAGGCGACCTGATCATCAACAGTTTTCGTCGCAACCGCGATCAGTGGCTGCAGCGCCCAGTGCCGCACACGGAGGATGGCAGACGCATCTGCTGCTCTGTCAGATACGGCGGCGATGAGTATGTCTATCACGGAGAACCATTCCACGGCGCAAACCTCGATGCCTTCTGCGGCGGCATACGCCTCGACCTGCGCAATGCACTCATCACCGAAGATGAGGAGATAGAAATCCATACCTGCATAGGCGGTGTGGAAGTGTATGTGCCAAGCCATGTCAATGTGGTGGTAAACAGCCGCAGTTTTATAGGAGGTGTCAGCAACAAGTCTATGCGCAATGCCGACGTGAACTCACCATGCCTGCATATAGTGGCAAGCAATTTCATCGGCGGCATCGACATAAAGAACTAATGTGGTGCATCGATGACAACCTCAAACACAAGGGATATATAGAACGGTAAACAAAAAAAGAAATGAAAAATCTATTTGGATATCTACTGGGACTGGCAATATTTGTAATCGGCATCCCTGCATTGATGTGGATGGTATCAGGAAGGCCATGTCCTTATGTACCAGACTCTACGGTGCTGTGCATCGTCAGTGTAGCACTTTCGGTGTGTGGGCTGATACTAAGCATTTGGAGCATTACATACATGCGTATGATAGGCAAGGGAAATCCTTTCGATGCCTACGGCCATGAGGTGGCACCGCGCACTAAACATTTGATGACCGATGGTCCATACCGCCTGTGTCGCAATCCGATGCTCGTGGGCATCTATATCTTTGATGCCGGCGTGCTCGTATGGCTGTGGTCTGCATGGCCGCTGCTCATAGTATTCGCTGAGGTAGTTCTGCTTACCATACAGGTGTTCAGTGAGGAGAAAAGACTGGAGAAGGACTTCGGGCAGGAATACCTCGACTACAAGAAACGCGTGGGGAGGTACTGGAGATGAAGCAGGAGGTAAACCCCAAAGACACCTGTCGAGCACGGGCCTTCGACATGTGGATGCAGTCGCCCATGCCGATGGTGACATTGACAAAGACTTTCAATGTCACCCGCATCCGTAAGCTCAGCAAGCGTACAGGCATGAAGTTCAATATGCTGCTGTGCTGGTGTGTCGGCAAGGCAGCAAGCAAGATTGAGGAGTTTTATATGCTGCCCGAAGGCGGAAAACTATATAAATACGACCGCCTTGCCATAAATGTGATAGTGAACAACGCGAATGGTGGTATATGTTCGTGCGACATTCCTTACGGTGAAGACCTGCAGCAGTTTAATACCGACTACATGATATTGACACGGGCAGCAAGTGTTTCATGCGAAAGCACGTCATTGGAAGATTCTATGGTTATAGGTACATCGGCGGTGGTGACGACAGAGCTCGACAGTATTGTCAACCAATACAGCGGTGTGTTCAACAACCCCTTCCTTGCATGGAGCAGGTTCAGACGATGTCTGATGAAAACAACACTAGGAATATCCTTTCAGTTCCATCATGTACAGATGGACGGAGGACAGGCAGCCATGTTCCTTAACGAACTGCAGAACACTATCAATAAAATCTGATGTTATATTAATGGTATAAGTATTATATAATTGTAAGGTAAGAAAAGCGCCCTGCGATGAAATGTCATCACAGGGCGTTCGTTTATTTAAAGTGGATTTTATCTCTCTGTATTCTTATTTTATATTGTCAACCCAACGGAACAGACGGCTCCAGCGTATGCCGCTGAACCCGCGGCGGTCAGGATCGCTTGACCACCAGATGAAGATAGGTTTGCCCACGATATGGTCCTCTGGTACGAAACCCCAGTAACGTGAGTCGGCAGAGTTGTGGCGGTTGTCGCCTTGCATCCAGTAGTAGTCCATCTTGAAGGTATATTCCTTTGCCTCCTTGCCGTTGATAAGTATCTTGCCGTCGTCAGTAACCTTGAGGTCATTACCTTCATACACACGTATCGGACGCTCATAGACAGGAAGGTTTTCAAGTGTCAGTTTGATGCTCTTGCCCTTCTGTGGAATCCATACCGGACCATAGTTGTCGCGTGTCCAACCATGACGTGAGTTAAGTGGATAGATGTCGCCCACGGTCTGTTCTTCGTTTAACTTTATCGAAGCAACGAGGTCACGACGTGACTTCAATGTGTTGTATGCCTTCTTTGTGAGAGGCATCACACCCTGCGTATTAAGTTGTGTGAGGTCTTCCTGCGAGATGCCGAGTTCATGGCATAAGTCTTCAGGCAGACGCTCCTTCAGCTTTACATAATAGGTGTACTGCACGTTGTCTGGTTCCTTGTTTGCCTTGCCGTCAAGATAAACGATACGGTTTTTTATCTGCAGTGTCTGTCCAGGCAGTCCTACGCAACGCTTAACGTAGTTTTCCCTGCGGTCAGCTGGTCTCCACATCAGTTTGCCGTATTCATTAGGCTGGCTTAACAGGTATTGGCGTCCGGCATTATATGCCATTTCGTAATATTTGCGCTGCTGCATAGGTGTAAGTGAATCAACATTCACGTTCAGGTCACTCTGCTGCAGTATCTGTTGTCCATAACCATACACCATCTGGTAATAGTCTTGCGGCTGCCACTTGGGTTCGCTTACCACTGTATCACCTGCAGGGAAGTTGAATACCACGATGTCGTTAAGTTCCACTTTACCAAGACCTGATGCGCGGCGGTATTCCCACTGTGGCCATTCTATGTATGACTTGATACCACCCACAGGCAGTGTGTGCTGCGTCAGCGGCATGGTAAGTGGTGTCTGTGGAATACGTGGGCCGTAACTCACTTTGCTCACGAAGAGATAGTCACCGGTAAGCAGTGATTTCTCAAGCGATGATGATGGTATTACATAATTCTGGAAGAAGAACAGGTTGATGAAATACACCGCCACCAATGCGAACACCAGTGCGTCAACCCACGACATCACCATGCGCATGGGGTTTTCAAGGTCTTTCCACCAGTCCCAGCGTATCTTCTTTGTGATATAGACATCGAAGATGAATGGTATGAGAATCAGTCCGAGCCAGCTCTTCAACCAATACAGGAACAGCAGGTAAAGAACTATCACGACGATGAACTTCGCCCACTGCACTTTCATGTTTTTTTTGTTTTTTACTATCATTATATAATGTGTTTTCTTGAAATTGCAAAGTTACTTATATTATTTTAATTACGCAAGAGAGTTGCCACCATGTTTGGTATTAATTTACGTTAACAATCTAAACAAATTATAAAAAGGTAACAATGGCTGTATGTTTTTATATAATTTTGTACAATCTTAAACCAGATAAATCTTTTTTATATAATAAAGAATGTGTTATATTATATAATGAAGAAGGTTATATAATAAGGAAAGAATACAAATAGTCAAATTGAAATTTATACAATCAAGATGAAACGCATAGGACTACTATCAGACACCCACTCGCACTGGGATGAGCGTTATGAGCATTATTTCAAGGAATGTGATGAGATATGGCATGCCGGCGACTTCGGCAATATTGAGATTGCCGACCGTCTGCGTGAGATAGCACCCTTGCGCGGTGTGCATGGTAATATTGATGGTGACATTGTGCGCCGTGAGTTTCCTGAAATGTTGCGCTTCAAGTGTGAGGATGTAGATGTTTTGATAAAGCACATCGGTGGTTATCCCGGCCGCTATGATCGCAGCGTGCGCTGGGTGATGCAGTATCGCCCACCGAAACTTTTCATTTCCGGTCACTCCCATATTACAAAGGTGATGTTTGACCATGCCAATCATTGCCTGCATATAAATCCTGGTGCAGCGGGTCTGTATGGTCAGCAACCCGTGCGCACATTGGTACGATTTGTCATTGATGGTGCAGATGTAAAAGACCTCGAAGTTATAGAACTGCGTAGCGCAAAAGGATAAAAAACGCCTTAATTTTTATGGAATTTAAATTATTGGCATCAAAATACTAAATAATAGCCTAAAAAAGTCGTTTTTTGCTATGTGTGCGCACACAAACGTTGATTTGCATCAAGAATACTATATAAAAATGAAAGATTTTTCAAAAACTGTGTGCGCACACAGAAAAAAGTTTGTAACTTTGCATTGTCAAAAGGAAAAAACAAAAATTCTTCCTTGCGACATCAAAAAGTCAAAGATAGGATATTGTTTAGGTTAGTTAGTATATAAAGATTGATTTAGGTTTTTAGTTTTCGCCGTGAGGCGGGGGTAAAAAAGGATTTGTTTAATTAGGGTAACAAAGTTTTTATTTGATGCAGTCCGAAGGGCAAGGGGATGGCAACAGAGCCACCAACCTACCCGGAGAGACGGTCAAAACAAAAAACTTCCTTAAGATTGATATTGTTTAGGTTAGTAGATAAATTCTGGAAATGCAGCAGGTCGTGAGATTAGCTGCATTTTTTTGTATATAGATGGGTTAAGAAAATCCGCTGATCCGATAATTCGGGTCAGCGGATTTTCTGTTTGCGCTGTGAAATCTTTTCTTGTGTAAAAATCCATCTATCGTGTTATCAAGTGGTATGCATTGCCTGGCATTGCTCGGAGTATTCCCCGCATCTCAAGTGAGAAGAGCAATGCCTGCAGCACCGAAACTGGAATGTCGGTAATCATAGACAGTTCACTGAGAGGTTTGTCGCCATGCTGCATAAGGGCATCCACAACTTTCTGTTCGTCGATGGTGAGGCTGTTAAAGAGTTTACACTCTATGCCTGCGTTGCGCGCTTGTTCAAGTTGTGACAAGCGTTGCCAGTTCATGATATCTGCGATGTCCTGCGCTGAGGTGATGAGCTGTGCTTTCTGGTCGCGTATCAAGTTGTTGCATCCCTGACTATATTCCGCAGTGATATGTCCTGGCACTGCAAACACCTCGCGGCCATAATCCTGTGCTATCCGTGCAGTCACCAGTCCACCGCCGCGTGCGGCACTCTCAACCACGAGTGTGGCATCCGTCATACCGGCTATGATGCGGTTGCGCTGCAAGAAATTGCGTGCTTCCGGACGTGTGCCACGTGGATATTCTGTAATTACAGCACCATTGTTTCCCAACATTCTATTGGCTTCGCTACGATGCAGAGCCGGATACAAGGTGTCTTGTCCGTGAGCCACCACCCCGATGGTGGATAGGCCGTTGCGCAACGAGGCACGATGCGCATTGATATCAACACCGTATGCCAGTCCACTGACAACTTGTATCATCGGACACATCGTCTTCAAATCATCAATGATACGGTCTATGGTATCGCGGCCATAGGTGGTACACTTGCGTGTGCCTACAATGGCGAGGGCACATGAGGGATTAAGGTCTGCATCACCACGAACATAAAGTACGAGCGGTGCATCAGGACATTGGCGCAGACGGTCAGAATATGCGGTGTCCTTGATGGTTATTATCTTTACGTTATTGCCGTTTGCCCACTGCTGTTCTTCCTCTGCACGGCGGATGTATTCCGAGGTGTCGCCTTTCATGATTTCGCACAGACGGTCGGTGGCATCGGGTACGATGCTTCGTAAGTAGATGCTGTTTTCAAATACGGCAAGTGCCGACCCGGCAGTGTCATACAGAGTCTTTGCATCGTCGAGTCCAAGACGGCCTGCGGCGAGCATGGAGAGTGCTATTGTGGCTGTGTTTTCTGTCACCTTGTATAAAGATATTGCACCACAGTCTGTCCTACGGCCTTTAGCGTAGCCTTGTCAAGGTGGTTCATGTCATCGTTGACGGTGTGCCACGTAGGTCCGAAGCCGCTTTCCTTGCAGTCCGGATAAAACGGTATGATGTCTATTGCCGGTATTCCAGCGTCTATCAGCGGCTTGTGGTCATCGGTGATGTGGTTGCCTGCCTGACGTGGGAAGAACGACTCATAGCCTGCATCGGCAGCTGCCTGCCATACTGCGTCAAGCACATTCTTGGCATATTGTGTGGAGTATCCTTCCTGATAGAAGTGTGCTCCCTGTCCGCCTACCATGTCGAGCAGTATGCCGCAGTCGTATGCTGATGGCATGTTCTTGGCGAAGTGCTGTGCGCCGAGTGCCCACGAACTCTCGTCTTCTATGTTTGTCCACTGCGGTGTGCCGTAGTCTTCGGCATCGAAGCATACGAAGTCTATGCCGTATGGAAGCTGTGCTGTGTCTGCCTTTATGATGCGTGCCAGTTCCAGCATCACCGCCACGCCGCTGGCACCGTCGTTGGCTGCCATGACTGGCTTGCGCCAGTTTGTGGAATCTGGGTCGTTGTCTGCCCACGGACGGCAGTCCCAGTGTGCGCATATTAACATGCGTCGCTTGGCATCGGGATTCAACGATGCTATGATGTTGGTGGAGCGCAGCGTGGTGCCGTCCCATCCTTTCAGGTCTGCCTTCTGTGTGCTTACGGTCAGCCCGTATTGCTTGAAGCGGGCTGTTATCCATTCGCCGCACTTGTCATGCGCCTCGCTGTTCATGGTGCGCGGACCGAAGTTGCACTGTTCCGCACAGAAAGCGAGTGCAGAATCTTCATTGAACACTGGTCCTACGAGTATCGGCTCGTCATCGGCTGTCACAGCCTGTTTCTGTTTGTTGCTGCACGACAGCATGGCAAACGACAGCAGCAATGTGTATAGTATCGTCCTCATCTTATACATTATATATATATTATAATCTTGCTATATAGTCGGCAGGCGACATGCCCGTCACCTCCTTGAATTTCTTTTGGAAATAACTGCGGTCGTTGAATCCGCAGTGCTGCGCTACCGCTTCATTGTTCCATTCCGGATGCTTCTTCAGTATGCGCTTGGCCTCTACAATGCGCAGTTCCGTAATCCACTCACTGAATTTCATGTCATTGTTGCGCAGCCATGTTGACAGCTGATACTGCGGCACACCTATGCTCTTGGCAACCACCGGCAGTTTCACGCCCGTCTTCAGGTATCTGCCTTTCTTCAGCCAGTCTTCCACAAGGAACGTCACTCTCTGCATGGTGTCTATACCTTCCCCTGCATATTCCTCGTCGTGTTCTGCATTTATGGAAAGTTCTTCGCTCTGCTCTGCCTCCCTTACCCTGGCTGGTGCCGAACTCATGGAGTAACTGCAGAAACTGTCAACCAGGTAGAACATGCCGCCGAAGAACGACACGCAGAACAATGCCAGTAGATTGTTGTGTACAAATATAACAGCAGGAACCATCAGCGTCAGTACCACCAGTATGCCCACGCCCACCTGCATCCACCGCAGCGCACTGTCATGGTTGCGGTCGAAATAGTTGTGCAGCGCATTGCTCATGGCACGCAGATTGGTGGTGTGCCTGTAGGCATAATGTCCCTGCATGCACGCAAACAGGATTGAAGCAATGATTTCAGCATGGAATATCTCCTTCGAACCGCTCAGCAATGGCTTTCCGTCGATGGCTGCGGCTATGCCGAGGATGACTATCACGGCAATCCAGGTTGCCACTCCAATGAATTTGTCAAACTTGGTGACACGGCCCTGCCGCTGCAGATATAGGATAGCCAATGACATCAGCCATGAACTCGGAATGAAGAACACGAGGTTGAGCATCACGGCCTGCGTCACTCCTATGTTGCGCAGTCCCAAGGTCAGCTGCAGCAGGAATTGCACTCCGAGCAGCACAGTGCATCCGGTCATCAGCCACCGTGCCTTGTTGAGAACAGCATTAGCTGCCACCCTACCAGGCAGCAGCAGCAGTTTCAACGTAAGTAAGACCATCAGCACGATGGCTGTGAATTGCATATTCTCCATTCTGAAACAACCGTAAGATTGGCGCACGTCTATGATTTACGAGTGCAATGTATCGCACGAAGTGAATCTATTTTTACATTAATACCATTAATTCCATTCATTAATACCATCAATGCTTTACTCTAAGTATTAATGACATTAATAGTCTATATTAACGATATTAACGATAGAAAAATTTATTTCGTCGAATTCACGTTAAATAGAGCTTGTCAACCGTAAGATTGGCGCACGTCTATGATTTACGAGTGCAAAGGTAGTGCTTTTCTTTGAAATATGAAAGAAAAAGGGTGTGTATTTTTACGAAAAAATACACATGTCGTAAATACATCCCACAGCCAAAAAAATCTGCAAAACGTTTCATGGTATTTGTTTCGTGTTTCAAAAGCTATCATATTACAGTGTAAAAGCTATCATATTACAGTGTAAAACGATAGCTTTTACAATACCCCTTGTATGTTGTTGATATTTAGTAAATTGAAAGACTGAAAAAGGTGTATAAATTCACGATTTTTACACACCTAATTGTGGGATTTTACACACCATTGTGGAATTTTACACACCTTATTCAAAAATATTTTTATATCTTTGCACGCGAATTTCGAAATCAATGACAATAAATGGAACTGCAGTTGTATCAGACAGTGCTTTATCTGGTCTGAGGCATCAATGCGATGATTGCCTCGGATTTTTCCGTGTATATAACTAAATATTATATAACAGACAGAATGAAACAAATGATTACTCATTTGGCGCGGGCAGCGATGATGCTTGCCGGCACCACGATGCGAAGGACGGCGGCAGTGCTCGTCCTTGCCGTGCTCACGGTCGCGACGGCGTGGGCACATGGTTCCGTCACGAAAGACGGCAAGACCTACACGGTGTTCACAGGTTCCAGTTTCTACACACTGGATGCAGATTCTTTGCCTCCAAACAGCTCTAATTCAGACCAGCTGCCAGATAAACTCTTTGATGGTAGTTCATACAATAAGTGGTACTATGTGTCAGAGAAGTATTATGTTAATTCACCTAACTGGAAGAATCTTATTATCAATTTCCACACGTCAGAACCCATCATACTGAAAGGCTATAGGATAACTGTAGCGGATGATGTTCAGACTAACTATCTTCGTAATCCACGTGCCTGGAAACTCTATGGTGCAACTTCTGCAAACGGCAAATGGACTCTTCTTGATGAGCAGACTTATGGAGGCCTGCCAACCAGTCTTTATGACCCAAAGAAGGACTTCTATGTAACAGAAAACGCTACATCCTATCAGTATTTCCGCTATGAAATAACTGAGGTCATGGGAACGGGAATGAGCGACAACTATGATAATGGTGCATACCGTTATAAGTGCCAGTTAGGCGAATTTCAGCTTATCGGCACCACGGCTACTGATTATGCAAATAACCTTACAAACTGTAGCTTGTCAGGTCTGCAGCCTACATACAACTATACAGGTAATAATATCTCGGTAAACTTTACCGTGAAGGATGGATTTGGCAAAACAATAAGCAGCAGCAACTACACAACCAGCTTTTCTCCTGGTACCATCAAAAATCCAGGACTCTATACCATGACCATTAGCGGCAAAGGCAGTTGTAGTGGTAGCAAGAACTTTACCTTCCGCGTTGTAAAACCATTGAGTGGCAACGGTACGGAAGAAAGTCCTTACCTTATAAATAATGTGATCGACTGGGATGCTTTTGTCGATCATGTGAACAATGAAAATAATAATTACGGCGATAAGGTATATAAACTCTGTGCCGACCTCAACAATGTTACTACGATGGTGGGCACGGACGATGCTCCGTTCAAGGGAAACTTTGATGGTGACGGCCATACACTTAACGTCAACCTGAGTTCTGACAGTAAGTACTGTGCTCCTTTCCGCTACATTTCACACGCTACAGTCAGAAACCTGCATGTCACTGGCACCATTACTGCAGGTTCAGAGACTGCCAACGAACAGAACAAATTCCGTGGTGGACTGGTGGGACGCGCTTCAGGCATAATTCGCAACTGTAGGAGCAGTGTGACCATCAACAGTCAGTTGAGTAGTGAAGGTTCACATGGCGGCCTCGTGGCACATTCATGGAGCTCCCTTGAAATATATGATTGCCTGTTCGATGGCAAAATCACTGGCAGCACAACAACTAACTGTGGCGGCTTCATAGGCTATAATGACAACTCTTGGCTCAAAATATACAATTGCTTGATGGCTGGCCAGCTTGACATCGACCTCAGCACAGGCAACAGTGCTACGTTCGGCCGTCACCGTAGTAGATATGATTTCAACAAATTCGTGAATAACTATTATGTGTATGCCTATGGTACAGTGCAGGGTACATCGGTCGGCACGATGACAAACGACTCTCTCCGTGCCCACCTCGGTATACAGTGGGAGATACTGGATGGCAAGGTGGTGCCAATCATGGACACCAAGAACGTTCAGCTCGGCAGTGTAGAGTGTGAAAACAACTACATGCACACAGGTTCGTCCATAGTGCTCACTCCTGTCGTAAAGGACATGACGGGCAAATTGCTCACCAAGGATGTAGACTATTCCATCAGCTATAGTCCAAGTCCTGTGGTTGATATCAACGATTACACTATGATCATCAGCGGTATCGGCGAATACCGTGGCAAGTATCTGTTTGACTTCTCTGTAACTGGCCTTCCTGCGCCAATGTACATTGACGAAGACTATGCAGAAGGCCAACTGGGCCATTATGCAGTCAACATACCTGAGACGGGCACAGCCAAACTGGATCTTGCAGCCTTCAACTTCAAATCGTCGTTCAAGGTGTATGACAATGGCGGCAAGGCTGGCAATGCCGTGCATGGCACGGGCTACTTGAGGATTGTTGCCCCAGAAGGTTATCTCATTCGACTTTCAGGCCAGCATCTGGACAACTTTAGCTCCACTCTTAGTGTCTTTGACGGAAACACTGCAGACTATTCTGCCTCGATAGGCAGATCGTCTAAGCCAGAAGGTGACATCGGTACGTTTACGTCAACAGGAAATGAGATGCTTATAAAGTTCTATGCATTTGACTGGGATAATACTAACAACGCCAACCCTGGTGTTGACCTCAACGTGTCGTTAGTAGATGCCAGCACGGTTTACGGCATCACCGTCAACGAAGCCACGACAGGCGGCGGTTCGGTGAGCGTAAGCCCTACGTCGGCAGCTTTCGACAACGACGTGACGATGACCGTTACACCTGCCAATGGCAACAAGCTTTGCGACCTCAACGCCACAGATGCCTTCGGCAACAAGGTTGACCTCTCGCACTTGCTATGGTACAACAACACGCCCGGCACCTTCAAGATGACATCGAGCGCAATGACTATCACTCCGACCTTCACCAACGACTTTACGGCAGAGGGTGGACTATACGTCAACATGCTGAAGCACAGCACCGCTGACGCACCGCTGACAGTCAACATACCTGCAAACGTGGAGTCTCTGAAGATATACGACGACGGTGGTAAGGACGGCATCTGCGGCTATAACACCGAAAGCTATCTGTTGCTTACCGCTCCCACAGGCTACCGCCTGTCATTGTTTGGCACGGTGAATATATATTATGATAATAATGAAGGTCTTGAAATCTTTGACGGCAATACTACAGATGCGACCAGACTCTTCAGGAATACGGAGTATAGTCAGGCTGTTGAACTTCTGGAGTCAACAGGCAACCAACTGCTGTTGCACATAAAGAATTCAACGGGCAATTATAATGGTCTTGACCTGAAGGTGCGCCTCTTCCAATCATCAACGCAGAATAGCATCACGGTGGAAAACACCACCAACGGTACTGTCACCTCGTCTTTAACTAAGGCAAAGTATGGTGACAAGGTTACGCTGACCATTAACCGTAACACCGGCTATGCGCTTGAGAGCCTCGTGGTAAAGGACATCGACGGCAATGAAATCAGCACAGGCGAATGGAACTGGGGCAACGTGGGCACCAGCCTGACATTCACTATGCCAGCTACACCTGTTACCATTACGTCATCATTCAGCGACTATCCGTATATCAACATGAAGAAAGGACACAAAACCGTTGATGATGCAGAGGTGCTGAACATACCTGCTGACATCAGACGCTTCAGAGTGTATGACGATGGTGGCGAGGATGGTAAAAACAGCTATTACTACGAAGGCTATCTGTTGCTCAACGCACCTGAGGGCAACCGTATGAAGATGAAGGGAAGTGTGGATTTGGGTAATTCTTCCAGCAGCTATTATCTGAAGATATATGACGGTGGCACCACTTCTTCTACACAGACAACTTACAAGAATAAAAATAATATAGATGAAAGAGTTAGCAGTGGTAATCAGACGTTGCTGTATTTCATATGTTCATCCGAAGAAGTAGGCTTTAATCTGGATGTTAGCTCGTTTGATCCTGAGGCAGAAAAGAAAATCACGGTAAAACAAGCCCCTGGCGGTACCGTAACATCTTCTGTAACGAAGGCCAAGTTTGACGAAGAGGTTACGCTGACAATTACACCAGACGAAGGTCATTTCCTGCAGAGCATGGAAGTGAAGGACATAGATGGCAACACATTAAACAACACTGACTTCAGCTGGTATAAGGGTGGCAACACTCCATCATTCAATATGGTAGAGAATGATGTCACTGTTACTCCTTACTTCGTTGATATGCCATATTACAATATGGTTAGTTCATCACTGTATAATGCTACGAACATTGTCATCCCAGCGGGTGTCACAAAGTTTAAGGTATATGACGACGGCGGCAAGGACAGCTGCAGCAGCAATAACTTCTATGGCTATGTGAAACTGACTGCTCCGCAAGGTCGCAGACTGAAAGTGACTGGTACCGTAAAGGTAAATGGAGGGGAATATAATGACTACTTGACCGTTTACGATGGCCACACGACTTCAAAGTGGATAGGTCCAAAGAGATATTTGGGTACAATGGAAGGAGAGAATATCGGCGCAATATGCAGTTCCGATTCGTTGATGCTCCTGTACTTCCGTGTTTCCACTGGAACAGATCGTGAAGGCCTTGACCTTACAGTGACGGTTTATGACCCAGAAGATACCAACACCATCACTGTGGTTAATCCTGAAAAGGGCGGCACTATTGAAACCTCGGTTACGGATGCAAAGCCTGGTGACAAGGTTATAGTGACATATACAGCTGACGATGGCTATTATTTGGATGGCCTGGACATAAAAGACGCTGATGGAGTGAGCATCAGTACCAACGACTGGGCATGGTACACACCAGACAGCGCACTCTATTTCAATATGCCTGCCGCAGCAGTCACCGTCACTCCGTTGTTCACACGAATGCCTTCGGTTAATATGCCGAAGTCCAGCTCTTCAAGTTCACCAAGAGTACTCAATATTCCTGACAATGTTGTAAAACTCAAGGTATATGACGATGGTGGCAAGGACGGCGACTACAAGACTAACTACGATGGCTATCTGCTGCTCAAAGCGCCAGAGGGTACAACCCTTCAGATAAACGGTACAGTTAATACATACTCTAGTTATTCTTACCATCTGACAGTTTATGATGATAGCACAATGACATATAGCAAACGTCTCGGCGATGATTTCCGCGGTTCAAATGCCAAAGTTGCGCTGACTTCTACAGGTAACAAGGTGTTTTTATACTTCACGACCGGTGGTACTACAGATTCTGGCATCGACCTGACAGTTAGTGTTATCAATCCGAATAAGGACTTTAACATCACTGTGAATAACCCAGAGCTGGGCGGCCTTGTTGATGCATCGGCTGAGTCGGCTAAATATAATGACACAATCACGGTGACATCTCAGCAGAAGGACGGCTACCTGCTGAAGGATTACCATGTGCAGGATCTCACCGGCAGCGAAATTGGTGTGACCGGCGGCTTATGGTACGACACAACACACACTGGTACCTTCATAATGCCAAGCTCTGATGTGACGATTACACCTGAGTTTACTGACGACAAGACTCTGGATGCAGGTCTCTACGTAAACATGGTGAAGACCAGCACACTGGCAGAACCTATGCAGGTTACAATTCCTGAGGGATTAAAAGCCTTCAAGATATATGACGATGGTGGCAAAGACGGTAACAGCAGCTCTGGCTGCAATGCCTACGTGCTGCTTTCAGCCCCCGAGGGTCATGTGCTGAAGCTGACAGGTACCATAGATACGTATGACGATTCCTATAATTCGTTGAAAGTATACGATGGCACTACAAACAGTACTCAGCTTGGCGACGGCTATTACCGTGGCAGCAACAAGAATATCGGTGTTCTGAAGAGTAGCGGTAACAACATGTTGCTCTACTTCTGCACGAACTCTTATAAATATAAAGGTCTTGACCTGACGCTTGAGGTGCTCGATGTTAATGACGTTCATACAGTCAACGTTAAGGACAGCGTGGGTGGCAAAATCATAGCCAATCCTGCTACAGCCAAGGGTGGTACTGAGGTGACATTGAACGTTGTGCCAACAAACGCTACATGGATGCTTAACGAACTCACCGTGATGGATGAAGACAGTCTGGCGCTGGATGTAACAGATGCTCTCTGGTACACAGGCAACACCGCTGCCACATTCACCATGCCTTTCGCTGATGTCAACGTCACCTCGGCATTTGTCAACAACTGGACTGCAGATGGCGGTCTCTATGTGAACATGCCGAGCGTAGCCAATACAGCCACGACGCCGAAGACTGTGACGATTCCAGCAGGCGTTACCTCATTCAAGGTATATGACGACGGTGGCAAGGACGGCAAGACAAATGGTAAGGGCAAGAACTACATGCTGCTCACTGCTCCAGAAGGCTACCTACTTCAGCTCACCGGTAGGGTAAAATGTTATTCGAGCTATAACCTGACTGTATATGACGGTGAAAGCGCAAATGTGGACAACTATATCGGTAAAGAGAAGTATGGTCACAACAATAATGACGGCGAGGACGTAGGCGCGCTGTATAGTACTGGCAACAAGATGCTGCTATACTTCAATAACAGTAGTAGAGGTTACGATGGTCTTGACCTGACTGTCACGCTGGTAAGTGCCACTGTAGAGCATACCGTTACTGTGAACAACCCGACAACAGGTAGCAACAAGCTCACTGTCACACCTACATTGGCTGTGCCTAATACGCAGATTGCGCTGAATCCTGAAACTGCAACGGGCTACTTCCTTGAGAAGTGTACTGCAACAGATGAAGCCGGTTATGCTGTTAAGGTGACAGGCGGCGCGTGGTATGATAACGCTGACGCTACATTCTTCTTGATGCCGGCCAGCGACGTGACCGTCACCCCATCGTTTACCAACGCCCTGACGGCAGAGGATGGTCTCCATGTCAACATGGAATGGACAGGAACTAAAGCCGCTAATGCCCTGAAGGTAAATGTACCAGACAACGTTACCTCGTTCAAGATATATGACGACGGTGGTAAGAATGGTTCTTCCAGCACGAACTTTGATGGCTATGTACTGATAACTGCTCCTGAAGGTAGGCTGATAAAGCTGACAGGTTCTGTTCCTTCTTCAAATTATTGGACTTATCTGGATGTATATGAAGGCAGTGCTACTGATAGCAATAAGCGCTTAGGTGATGGTAGCTTTAGACAAAATGCCAATGTCGGTGCACTGCTATGTCCGAACCAGATGTTGCTTTATTTCTATAACTCGAGTGCTACCGACGGCAACCTTGACTTGACAGCTACCATTCTTCCTGCCGACACGAAGTTTAACGTCGTTGTCAACAATCCTGAAGAAGGAGGTATTGTTGAGGCCGACAAGACCGAGGTAAGTTACAACGAACAGGTAACGCTGACCGCTACGCCTGCAGAAGGCTATATTATAGCATCGGTAATAGCTAAGGATGAAACCGGCCGTGTATTGGCATTGTTAGACTGGCTGGGTGGTACAACTGCTACCTTCTCAATGCCTGCCAGCACCGTGACTGTTACTCCTGTGTTCACCAAAAATGCAACGGCTGAGGGTGGACTGTATGTAAATATGGAGAATACAGGCAGTAACTATGCTGATGCCAAGGTCGTCAATGTGCCTAAGGGCGTTCAGTCTTTAGCGATCTATGATGACGGTGGCAAGAATGGCATATATAGTCGTTATTTCAATGGCTACCTGCTGTTAACTGCTCCTGAAGGCAATATAATCAGCTTGACTGGTACAGTTACTTCTGAAAAAGGAAACAGCATCTATGACTATTTGGTAGTATACGATGGTAATACTTACAACCAGAGTCTTGGCAAAGGAAAATATTGTAATTCAAACGGTGAGGATATCGGCACATTGACTTCTACTGGCAACCAGATGCTGCTCTACTTCCATAGTGACGGCAGTACTGAATTAGCTGGTCTTGACCTGAAGGCTACGATAACACCTTGTCTAACCCTGGCTAATGATTCGACAAACAACAGCAGCCGCGTGGATGCGAATGACAAGAACGTGACAAACGTCATACTCAAGGGACGCACACTCTACAAGGATGGTAAGTGGAATACTATCTGTCTGCCGTTTGATGTTGACCTGACCGATGAGAACGGTCTGCTCTACGGAGCTGACGCTCGTAAGTTGAACTCAGCAAGCATTACTGGTGATGAGGAGACCGGACATACACTCCACCTCTCATTCAGCGAAGCTGTGACGACGCTTGAGGCTGGCGTGCCATACATCATCAAGTGGAATGGAGGCAGCAACATCGTGGACCCAATGTTCACTGACGTGACAGTAGATAATACTGAAGACGGCTTTGACAACGGTGAAGCAGGCGACTACCGCGTGCGCTTCCTCGGCACATACGACAAGACCGTATATAGCGGCAAGGACAAGTCTGTGCTCTTCATGGGTAGCAGCAACAATCTCTATTATCCAGATGGCGAGGCTCCTGTAGCCCTCGGTGCATGTCGCGCTTACTTCAAGATAGGCGATGATGATGCTCTATGCGCCAAGAGTTTTGTAGGATTCGACATCGACTTCGGCGATGAGTCAACAGCAATTCATAATGCAGAATTCATAATGCAGAATGACAATGCTGACACATGGTACACCATTGACGGCATCAAACTGGACGGCAAACCGTCGAAGAAGGGTATGTATATCCACAATGGTAAAACGGTAGTAGTAGAATAACAGCCCCACCCGCGCCCTCCCCAGTAGGGAGGGGACACCATTCGGCCCCCCGTAGCGGCTCCCTCCCTATTGGGGAGGGCGGGGGTAGGGCTTAAAATAAAGTAAACAATGAAAAAAGAATACAAATATCCCTCAATAGAGGTATTAGAACTGGGTGGCATGGCACAGTTGATGGCTGGCAGCATCACCGACGTTGACAGCGACGCTGGCATCGACCCAGTGGTTGACGGCGGTCACGAACAACCTCGCGCCAAGGAAATCGGCGGCTGGGTAAACGAATGGGAATGACATAGAACACTTATTATACACTCATGCAGAAACCGCAGAAACATTTTGCAATGTTTCAGCGGTTTTGTTTTGTGTTCCAAAAGCTATCATATTACACTGTAAAAGCTATCGTATTGCAGTGTAAAAGCTATCATATTACAGTGTAAAACGATAGCTTTTACAACACCCCTTGTATATTATTGTTCTTCAATGAATTAAATGACCAAAAAAGGTGTGTAAATTTCGTGAATTTACACACCTTATTGTTGAAAATTACACACCATTCTTGAATTTTACACACCTATTTCATTATTTTTTTATACTTTTGCAGCTAAATTTGGAAATTCGCATCAATGGAACTGCAGTTATATCAGACTGTGCTTTATCTGGCCGGAGGCATCAATGTGATGATTGCCTTCGTGCTGCTACATAACAATTACTGGTTTAGAAACTACGACATATATCACAGTGCACGGCAGTACATGGCCGTAAACTATATCATCTTCGGTATCGGTTTCGTCATACATTCATATTTCCTGCTGCGCCTCACGCACCCCATAGCGGCCTCTGCGCTCTCCGTATCGTATTTCCACTCCGGAGGCGTACTGTTCGGATGGAGCCACACTTCACTGATGCGCCCAGGCTACCTGACGAAGAAAGTAATGGTGCGCGACCTCTGCATACTGGCGATAGGACTCGCAGCCTACTGGACTACGATGGCAAATGGAGAACTGCAACTCATGAAATATGCCTTCGGGATATTCTTCGCCCATGCAGTGCTCATTACACATATATTCTACAGCACATACATCTCCGTGCGCCGCACGTTCAAGCAGATGCCTGCCGACGAAAAGGCTCCGAAATGGTGGACCATGAAAGCCAAGCGCAAGGTGCTGGCACGCCACAACTCCTTCGTGATAGGCTGCCACCTCATAGTGCTCTTCGGCATAGGCAGCATCATAGTGACGGCTTGTTTCCAGCATGAAACATGGCCATACACCATACTCATGGCAATGGGCATCGGAGTATTCTGCTTCCTGTTCTACTCGCTCGCCGAGTACGGCAACACCATAGAGTCGGCAACATACGCTGCCGAGGATGCAGAGAACAAAACGGAAAAGCCAATTGAACATTAATGATAACAAAGATAAACATTAACATAATCAAACGTATGAATTACAAATCTCTGCGCCCCACCACGTTGATGCGGTGCGCAAAACTTACCATGGCTCTGCTCATGGTGCTCACGACAGCCACGGCGTGGGCAGCTGACATCACACAGAATACTGCGGTGGTGATTAACAGTAGCAACAAGAGCACGTACGAGGGCAAAACCATCACGGGCACAGTACCGTCGGATTCCTATGCGGGGCAGTCCAACCACTTTATCTCAGAGGGTGCCATCGTGGTGGACGGTATCGAACTGAACCTCACCATTGACGGTTTCAATGCTGACTATTCTGATCGGTATAGCATCTTGTCGTGTATCTCGCTTGTCAACAATGCGACGCTGCACCTGACCGTCAAGGGCACCAACACGCTGAAAGGCGGTTATGGCGGTGCAGGCATTGCCGTACCCGACGGCTGTACGCTTGAAATCACTGCTGCCAGCACCGGTACGCTGAATGCCACGGGCGGCAACGATTGCGGTGGCGGTGCTGGTATCGGTTCGAGAGGAAATGAGAGTAGATATCAGTACGATGACCGATATCCCCAGGGCTTAGGTACCATCATCATCAATGGCGGTACCATCAACGCACGGGGTGGTTCGTGGGGTAATCTTTTCACCAACTTTGGTGGTGCCGCTGGTATCGGTAGCAGCGAATTTAGTGGAGCACCGGATTCGGAACATACTGGCAGTTGGAATGACGCCACCTATGTGAATAATATCACGGGTAGCATCACCATCAACGGCGGTACCATCAATGCCACCGGCGGTGCAGGTGCTGCGGGCATCGGCGGCGGAAATAATGGTACGGTAAGCAGCATCACCATCACTGGCGGGAATACAACGGCAACAGGTGGAGATGGCGCTGCAGCAATTGGTATCGGTTGGAACTCTACAACAAATGAGAATAATCGCCTTACCTGCGCAGCCATCAGCATCAGTGGCGGCACGGTGACAGCCAACGGGAATATTGGCTATGCTAACGGTTCAACAGCAAATTATACGGGTGGCAGTGTAACCATTTCCGATGCAGCCACGGTATCCTGCACAGGCGACATCAATCCGGGCAACGGAACCACAACATACAGGAAGTATAACTTCAACATCACAATTTACGACACGGCGCTGACCAGTACAATCAGCAATGCAACACTGACGCTCCCTGGCGGCAAGACGGCGAACGCAGACATCACGCTCCAGAGCAGTGGTGTGGGCAGACTGACCTATAACGCTAATACAGTTATAGCAGAAAACACCGCCGGTACGCTGACGGTGTCGGGAGGCGGCAACTCGTGGAACACGTCCGTCACCCTTGGCTCTTCCACTGCCAACAACATCATTCTGGGCGGCTATCTGTACAGTTTTAGCGGAACGACGCTTGACAACAGACTGACAGGCTCGGAGACAGCCTCGGCACTGACCGTCGGCGGTGCTGCCGTCAATGCGTTGTCACTGAGTATGTCGGCATCAAGCGGTGAGGCAACCATTTCCGGCAGTTTCGTATCGGATAGCAAACTGACATCGGCAGAAATAGGCTTTCAGGACAATAGTGGTCATACATGGGCTGAGACACTACCCCTGACCACTGACGAAGCGTCACACACGGGTTCTGCGGCATCGTTCACCCATGGCTATCGCTACAGTTTCTCGGGTACGGTGTTCGACGATGCCATCACGACGGGCAGCACGGCAAGTTTTGCTGTCGCAGGCATTGACAACAACTATCTGCGTGCCACGTTCAGTGCCACTAAGGATGGCGAGGCATCCGTATCGGGCAACTTCACAACGGAGACCGCACTTGCCAGTTCGCCTGTGCTGACCATAACCAACGGCAGTAACAATTGGGATGCAACGCTAACAATGACACCGACCGCAGAGCATCGCTATAATTCATCGTTTATTGCAGGCAACAGCCGTCCAACGTGGATAACCTATAAAGATGAAAATAATAACGACAAGACAATCACCGATTTTACTTTTGCAGACAGTTATTCAGGAAGTACCGTTTACTGGTCAGGAAATGTGGTGGTTGACAGGAACTTTACAACAGACCAACTCATTAATGTATCTGGAACGGTCAATCTGATACTGTGTGACGGAGTGGAACTTAAAGTTAACAGTCGTATCAAGGTGGTTTCAGGAAATACCCTGAATATATTTGCACAAAGCGGAGGCACAGGAAAACTCACCGTAAACTCAAGTAATAATTATCTAGCTGCTATAGGTGGAATAAGTACAAAAGAATCCCATGCTGGGACGATAGCAATCTATGGCGGTAATATTACTGCCAACGCAAAAAGCAATGGTGCTGACGCTGCTGCCATCGGTGGAGGAAATTCTAACGGTGGTGGAGGTTCTATCATCATCGCAGGAGGAAACGTTAGGGCAACCAACGGACGTGGAATAGGAAATGCCACCTACGGTTCTGGGGCTACAATATTACTCAGTTGGACAAGAGCAACCGACCGCATCTATGCCAACCTGTACAACGGCACCGTCACTTTGGCAAAGTCCTTCTTCCTTGAAAACACAACAACAGTAGCAACAGCTGACAACATTGCAGGAAATACCCTCGTACCGGCAGCCAATGTCACCTTTGGCTCAATCAGCCACGGCACCATTATGTCCAGCGGCAGTGCAGCCAATGGCAGTCTCTATGCCGTAGGCAGCACAGTAACTTTAGATGTCACACCAGACGAAGGCTACGTTGTCGAGTCCATCAGTTACAATGGCACGGAGATAGAACCAGATAACGGCATCTATTCGTTCACCATGCCCGCTGCTGACGTGACAGTTACAGTTACCTTCGCACCCAATCCTGCCCACTTCTCGAAGTCGGGTGACACCTACACCATCCATACCGCAACGGGTTGGGACTTGTTCTGCGACGCCTTGCAGGACAACAACACCTACAACCATTTCAGCGGCAAGACCGTCTGCCTCGATGCAAACATCACCGTCAGCCGCATGGCGGGCAGCCTAGGCCATGAGTTTATGGGCAACTTCAACGGTGGCAAAGATACGCTGACTTTCACCGCCACTGCCGACGACAACTACTGCGCTCCGTTCCATAGCGTCAAGGGCGGCAGCACTGCCAACGCAGCCATCACCATCAGCGACCTCAACGTGGTGACCACCATCACGGCGTATGACTACCGTCACATGGCCGGACTCATCGCCTCGCAAGAGGGACACGTCAACGTCAGCGGATGCAGCGCAACCGTCAACATCACAAGCACCAAGGGCAACAGCAACCCTACTGACCTCTACCCTGCCGCACTCGTCAGCCAGGCATCATCATCCAACGGCGGTACGCTGACCGTCACTGGTTGCACCGCTAGCGGCACCATCAGTACCGACGGCAAGTACGCCGGCGGACTCGTCGGCATAGTGCAGGGCACCGCCAGCATCAGCGATTGCGTCAGCAGCGTCACCATCAACAGCAGCATCAGCGGCGACGGCACCCACGGCGGCATCATCGCCGCACTCGCCGGCACAGCCAAAATCACGGGCTGCGTATTCGCCGGCAAGCTGATTACCACCGCCAACAACAGCACTGGCAACTGCGGCGGCTTCATAGGCTGGCGCAATGCGACCGCCACCATCACCGACTGTCTCTATGCCCCCGCCACCATCGGCACTGGCGAGACAGAGGTAGTGAATGGCACTGGCGACTACCCCAGCTGCACCTTCGTCCGCAACGGCGATGTGAAAGACATCAGCAACAGCTACTATACTCGCACGCTCGGCACCGCACAGGGCAAACAGCTGCACAGCATCACGGCGGACGAGAATGTCACCGTGGATTTCAGTGGCACAGCCACAAAATACACCGTCAGCGGCATCACCGCCTACACAAAGGGCATCAAATATAACAATGTGCTCTACGCCGGGGAAGGTGACAATGTAGGCCTCACACTGGGTAGTGCCGACGTACCCCTCGGCTACACCAAAGTCTATACCGTGACAGATGAGAACAACGGTGACATCACCGCCACCGCCCTCAGCGGTAACGACAACGACGGCTACACCCTCGCCATGCCCGCAGCCGACATCAACCTAACAGCTAACATCGACGTCATCCCATGGACAGGCACAGGTGACAGCGATGCCCCATACACTATAATATATCCCAGCCAACTCGACCTGCTCGCCCAGCGTGTGAACAGCGGCAACGACTACAGCGGCAAGTACTTTCAGTTGGGTGCTGACATCAAGTACGACTATTCCGGCCTCGGTGCAAACGATAGTAACTATACCGCAATCGGCATGGAGTACGGCAATGACAAACGATACTTCAAAGGCAACTTCGACGGTCAGAACCACATAGTCAGTGGCATACGTATCTATAAAGGTAACAGAACCACCGCCGACGGCTGTCAAGGTCTCTTCGGCTGCATAGGCAAAGGTGCCGAAGTGAAGAATATCATTCTCGCCGACGCCCACATTACAGGCTATTATAAAGTCGGTGCCATCGGAGGCCTGAGCGGCGGAACAGTGAGAAACTGTCACGTACTCAGCAACGTCACCATCCACGCCGTCTATGAGTACGCCTATGAACACGGCGGCATAGTAGGCAACAACTTTGGCACTGTCACCCACTGCACCAGCGCCGCCGCTATCACCTCCGCCACCAGCGCCGCCGCTATTACCCCTACCAGCAGCAGCTGCTTCGACTTCGGTGGCATCGTTGGAAGAAACGAAAACACAGTCGAGCATTGCATCTACCTCGGCACTACTCTCGAAGGCGACATATACATCGGTGCCATCGGCGGCAGCAACATGAAAAATGCCACCATCATAAACTGTTACTACACCGACCCCCATATCAGCGGCAAGGATAGCAGGGGCACTGTTGACAACGCCAACTGCACGCTCGGCAACAACTCTGGCACCGTAGCCGCCTGCGGTACGGCTCCCCGCGACAACGCTGACAACAGTGATTTCATCGACTTAATGGCCGAGCGCACCGCCGCCCTCACCGCCGTGGAGCGCACCACACCGCTGAGTACCGATATAGACCTCACCCTCTTTGGCCGCACTCTCTACAAGGATGGTTACTGGAATACTATCTGCCTGCCGTTCGACGTTGAGATAGAGGGCAGCGTACTTGACGGTGCCGTGGCACGTAGGCTGACAGCAGCAAGCGTTACCGACAATGAGACAAGCGGACAGACACTCCACCTCACCTTCGGCAATGCCGTGACGGAACTCAAGGCAGGTGTGCCATACATCATCAAGTGGACAGAGGGTGACAACATCACCGACCCTGTATTCCCCAACGTGACGATAAGCAACACCTACGAAGGCTTTGACAACGGCGAAGCAGGCGACTACCGCGTGCGCTTCCTCGGCACATACAACAAGATGGTATATGGCAAGGACAAGTCAGTGCTCTTCATGGGCAGCAGCAACAACCTCTATTACCCTGACGGTGAAGTGCAGGTAAGCCTCGGTGCATGCCGTGCATACTTCAAGATAGGCGACGACGATGCTGTCAATGCCAAGGGCATAACAGGATTTGTAATCGACTTCGGAGAGAACGACGAGGCCACTGCAATTCATAATGCAGAATTCATAATGCAGAATGACGATGCAGACGCATGGTACACCGTTGATGGCATCCGCCTCAATGGCAAACCGTCGAAGAGGGGAATGTATATACATAATGGTAAGAAGGTAGTAGTAGAATAAGCCCCACCCCCCGCCCTCCCCTGTAGGGAGGGAGCACCATTCGGAAACCCGTTGCGCAGCGACTCCCTCCCTACTGGGGAGGGCGGGGGTAGGGCTAAAACAAATAAACAATGAAAAAAGAATATAAGCATCCCTCAATGGAGGTATTGGAACTGGACATCCTGTCGCAGCTGATGGCAGGCACCATCGTTAATGCAGATGCCACTGATGCCGACATAGACCCTGTGGTTGATGGCGGCCATGAGCAGCCCCGCGCCAAGGAAGCCGGTGAATGGTCATACGATTGGGAGTGACCACACATGGAATAATGACACGAAAAGTATGGTTTGACGATAAGGAAAAACCACTCATGATAACTTTTGCGACAGATATGGATGCAGTAAGCCTTATCTGTCGCATTTTTTATTGTTTGTCGCAAGTAACAAGGCAGGAAAAGACGGGAAATCTATGTCATGAATGATTTTCTTGATAACTTTGCATCAAGAAAACAAAGGTGGGTTCTAAAAATTCCCACTGTCAGATTTTTGAATTTATTTCGAGGGCAAAATGTTAGCTGATAAGGGAGCATAGCGGGCTATGTGACCGCAGAAGCTAACAGTTTGCACCGAAAGAAAACAAAAATATGACATAATGATATTCGTATAATTGACTAATTTAACTCGTGGGAATTTTTAGAACCCACCTTTACACTTTCCTGAATGTGTAAGCATCTTGTTTGAAGCATGAAAACGAACTTGTTAGTGTTCCTTTTGCACAAAAAAACATAAAAGTGAGCCGTAGTAGGAAAAAATATCAAGATAACCAAAGGTTATTCGGGAGAATTTTTGTAACTTTGTAGTCAATATCAGGCATAATGAAGAAAGTAATATGGCAAAGAAACAAATAAAAGAAAAGTCAATAGAGGAAGCGTTATGGGAATCAGCCAACAAACTACGTGGCTCCGTGGAACCATCGGAGTATAAGCACGTGGTGCTGAGCCTTATCTTCCTGAAATATGCACACGACCGTTTTACGGAGCGGCGCAAGGAACTGGTGGCAGAAGGCAAGGAGGCTTTTGCCGATAATGCGGTCTTCTACAATGCCAAGAATGTCTTTTATCTGGAGCCCGAGAGCCGTTGGGATTTTCTGATTGAGAATGCCAAGCAGAATGATATTGCCATCAGGATAGACAAGGCATTGGCGAAGGTGGAGCAGAGCAACCCTACGTTGAAGGGTGCCTTGCCAAGCAATTACTATGCAGGTCTGTCGCTCGACCGTACAAAGCTTGCTGCATTGCTTGATGAAATCAATAAAATTGACACGCTGAAAGACCCTGAGAACGATCTCATTGGTCGTGTTTATGAATACTTTCTCGGCAAGTTTGCCATTGCCGAAGGTAAGGGTAAAGGTGAGTATTATACGCCTAAGACCATTGTCAACCTTATTGCCGAGATGATTGAGCCTTATCGTGGTAAGATATATGACCCATGTTGTGGTTCTGGCGGTATGTTCGTGCAGAGCATGAAGTTCATCGAGGCGCATCATGGTAACAAGCGTGATATCTCTGTCTATGGACAGGAATATACCAATACCACCTACAAACTGGCAAAGATGAACCTTGCCATTCGTGGTATTGCCTGCAACTTGGGTGAGATGGCTGCCGATACGTTCCATAACGATCAGCACAAAGACCTGAAGGCAGACTTCATCATGGCTAATCCGCCATTCAACCAGAAGGCCTGGCGTGCGGAGAACGAACTGAAAGACGACCCACGATGGGCAGGTTACGACGTGCCTCCTACAAGTAATGCCAACTATGGTTGGATTCTGAACATCGTCTCAAAGCTCTCTGTCAACGGTACGGCAGGTTTCCTTCTTGCCAATGGTGCGTTGAGTGGCGACGGCACAGAGTTGGCAATCCGTCGTCAGCTATTGCAGAACAAACTCGTGGAGGCCATAGTAATTCTTCCACGAAACATGTTCTATTCTACGGACATCAGCGTGACGCTTTGGATTCTGAACAACAACAAGAAGGCTCGCACAGTAGAGCAGAACGGCAAGATGGTTCGTTATCGTAATCGTGAGGACGAGGTACTGTTCATCGACCTACGCCAGTGGGGAGAGCCGTTCGAGAAGAAATACATTCAGTTCTCTACGGAGCAGATACAGCAGATTGCAGAGAACTTCCATAACTGGCAGCGTGTAGGCTATGAAGAGACCTATCACGACGAGCCAGAATATTGCTACTCAGCCACCCTCGACGAGATTGAGAAGAAAGGTTGGAGTCTTGTGCCAAGCAAATATATCGAGTTCCGCAACCGTGATGAGCAGATAGACTTCGACACTAAGATGAAGCAACTGCAAGTAGAAATGCGCGACCTCTTGCAACAGGAGGAAGAGAACAAACAAGAACTAAAAGCACTCTTTGAGAAGTTGGGCTACAGCCTCTAATCTTTTCCTGTTCTTAAAGAATTGGAAAGAATTACAACAATATTGAGCTATTATAAAAATCATATAGCATGGCAACATTTAAAATAACAGAGAAACAACTTAAAGACACATTATCTTTGCAACTTATTAATTGCAATAGTTTTGTGAACACTCTATACAAGTATATGACAGCAAGTCGTGTTCTTGATATTTTGGAAAAAGAACCTCATCAAATAGGCTTTGTTTCTCCAGAAAAATGGTATGACCCATATGAAACAAAGTTCCTAAATACCGATTATACCAAATTGAATGGGTATGAACAGCCTAAAATATATTGCTTTTGTGCAAGAATGGATAACCGTAACGAAGAAGCTTCATGGAAAATATATAAAAAAGAGAACGAACCTTTGTTACGTATGTCAATTAGAACAATAGACTTCTTACTGTGTTTAGATAAATTTGCAAAAGAGCATGAGTGTGATCTTTATTTCTCTCGAGTTGATTATAGATTGAAAAAGAAAGAGATTGACGAATTGTATTTGCCATCAAGTCCCTATTATCATGAGTTTTTTGATGATTTTAACGACAAACAATATGTCAAAGTTATGTCGTTAAAGAGATGGGCTTTTGGTTATGAGAATGAATATCGCATTTTTATTATCCCAAGAAATCAAAATGCGATAAAAGATTATATGAAAGATGGAGTGCTGTTTGTCCCTGTTTCAGTTGAGATGATTCTACGATTTACGTTTTATCCTGCTAATAAATCTAATGAAAGTCTAGCGTCTCAAATTGATAAGGCAAAATATGAGGCAGAGTATAAATTAATAAAAGAACGATTATCGTCATCATATCCAAAGGCTAAAGTCTATAAATCTAATTTATATTCAGGTGTAAAGAAGATAGAAAAGATAGAAGTATGACATACAAACGTTTAGGCGACTATATCAGAGAGGTGAATGTTCGTAATCGGGAATTGAAGGTTACGAACTTACTGGGTGTGAGCATATCGAAGGAGTTTATGTCTTCGATTGCTAATACCATTGGCACAGATATGTCTACTTACAAAATTGTGGAGCGAGGTCAGTTCGCATACGGTCCAGTGACTTCACGCAATGGCGACAAAGTATCTATCGCTTTGTTAGATGGTTACGATGGGGCTATTATTTCTCAGGCTTATACTGTGTTTGAAGTTATTGACCACGAACAGCTATTGCCAGAGTATTTGATGATGTGGTTCCGTCGTCCAGAGTTTGACCGCTATGCCCGTTTCCATTCACATGGAAGTGCTCGTGAGATATTCGATTGGGACGAACTTTGTGATGTCATGCTCCCCATCCCTTCCATTACTCGCCAACGTGAAATCGTGTCAGAATACGAAACGCTGACCAATCGCATCCGTCTCAACAATCAAATGATTCAGAACCTCGAAGCCACCGCCCAAGCCCTCTACCGCAAAACCTTCGTCGATAACATCGACAAAGAAAACCTCCCCGAAGGCTGGAGAATGGGAACAATTGGAGAATTTTGTACAGAGATGAAATCAGGTGGTACTCCAAGTAGAAACCATAATGAATATTGGGATAAGAAAGATTATCCTTGGCTTAAAACTGGAGAGGTTCAAAATAACGTAATCATTAATGTTGAAGAATATATTAGTGAGGAGGGTATGAAAAATAGTTCTGCGAAAATTATTCCTCGTGGGTCTGTTATTATGGCAATGTATGGTGGTGGTACTGTTAGTAACATCGCATATCTTGATTGTGACACAACAACTAATCAGGCGTGCTGTAATATGATTTGTAATAGCAAGCAAGATGCTGCATTCCTATTTTTCCATTTGCGTTATCATCAAGAAGACATAAAACTTTTGGCTAATGGTGGAGCGCAGGAGAATTTAAGCCAAGAAGTGATAGCTCAGCAGCCAATTATAATCTTTGAGAACAAAGAGAACAAGTCTCTGTTTATCCCAATATTAGATAATCTCATCATCAAATATAGAGAAAACGAAAAACTTACCGAATTACAATCTTTGCTTTTGGCGAAGATGGGGCAAATAAAGTAATGTGATATACAAGGATATGAGAAATAAGTTGCGACTTTCAGAGATTACAGAGACGGTGAATAGAGGGAAGAACTATTTTGAACTCTTTGATGAAATCTATAGTTTGGAGGAACTTTTCCCAAATACTATTGATTCTAAATTGTTTGAGTATGCTCCCATGAAGATTGTTGCCTGTTTCGAACAGTTTTTTAGAGAGGAATATAAGGAGATCCTTGTTACACCCAAGATAAAGGAGAGACTTAAAGAAGTAGATGTGTTCAAAAATACAAAGTTTGAAATAGAAATTGCCGATGCCCTTCAAAATAATACAATCACATTGGGTGATTATCTATCGTTATTAATTCCATGTAGTAGACTAGAAGATATTGACAAGACCCTTTCTCAACTTCTTGATATAAAATTCTTGGATGAAATCAAGAAGAAAGAAGGTGGGGAAAGGCTCATAAAAACAATTAACGAGATATTTAGACTCAGGCATATTTATTGCCACGAAGTTCCATACAAGAACACACTTAATAAAAAACTGGTTACAGAATACATTTCTGGCGCATGTCAATTTCTAGAATACTCAGATGATACTATTAGGTATGCCTTATATTCAAATCATTATAGTATTTTAGAAGAAATGCAACATGCAAAAGAGGATTTCGAAAATGCTGATAAGCAATTGGAAGAACTGATAAATCTTGTCAAGACTAAACAAAAGAATGATGCTATATTCTATAATGACTTTAGATATATAGATGCGTGGAGAGAATATAGAGAGTTAAGAGCAAAGGCAGATTCTGCAGTAGGGCATAACGGAGGCTATTCACCTCTCCATTATTACAGAAATTTGGAGAGAACGACTAAAAATCTAATCAAAGAATTAAGTGATGATTTTAAATACGAATTAAGGAAATAAAAGATATGCGTATGGATAAATTAGGCAAGATGATAAGAATTACCGATTTACGGTCGGTATGGCCTCATGAGGCAAATGACTTCACGAAGTGGTTGGCACAGGAGGAGAATCTTACGCTGTTGAGTGATGCGATAGATATTGAGTTGGGATTGTTTGGTGAATAAATAAGTACAAACAACATGAAGGAAGGCTATTTGGATTTTGACGAGTATATCCGCCAAGGAGAACCCTCACAGAAGGAGAAGGCTGGATATTGGCAGACGGCTATAGGTCTTCAGGCTGTAGATGGCTTGAAGGTATCGAGCTATCTGCAAAACACGGCGTGTCGGCATATTGAAGGAGATATAACGATAGATGAAGCGCGTGAACTTGTCAATCAATACTATATTACGAAGACGGCCCACGATGCTAATGATGATGACAAGGAAGAGGCTGACCGTGTTTCATCGAACATCGTAAAAGTTTTGTCCAGTCCCACCTTCGATTTCAGCACAGGAGGCTATCAGTCAGTTCATCGTCGTGTTTTCGAGGGTGTGATGAAACATGCCGGGGAATTCCGTAAATACGACATAACAAAAAAGGAGTGGGTGTTGGAAGGTGATACCGTTCTCTATCTGAATTGGGAAGACTTGCGTCGTGCTATCGACTATGATTTGGAACAGGAACGTGCATACAGCTATAAGGGAAAGAGTCAAGATGAGATGATAAGTCATCTTACAAAGTTCGTCTCTGGATTATGGCAGATACACGCCTTTGGTGAGGGAAATACCCGTACTACAGCCGTTTTCACTATACAATATCTGCGCTCGTTGGGATTTGATGTGAACAATGACCTGTTTGCCAAGCATTCTTGGTATTTCCGCAACGCTTTGGTTCGTGCCAACTATCATAATATTGCAAAGGGAATAGACTATACCCCAATATACCTTGAGCGTTTCTTCCGCAATCTGCTATTAGGTGAGCAATGGGATTTGCGTAACCGCTATCTACATATTCATCCAACGGCAGAATGGAGTGTTCAACCAAATCTAAACACTCCGACAAGTACCCCACCGCTCGACCAAAGGTCGCTTGCTACCAAAGGGACGCAAGAAGCACCCGAACAAGTACCCGAACAAGTACCCGAACAAGTAAAGGATTTGTTGCATACAAATAATACTCATATTATTAGGTTGATAAAAGAAATAGGAGATAAAGAACTTTCTATTGCTGAAATTATGAAAGCATTGGAACTTAAGCATCGTCCAAATTTCTTAGAGTATCACCTGAATCCTGCCATAAAGGAAGGTTATGTCCGTTTACTCTATCCTAATTCCCCTCGCCACCCACGCCAGAAGTATCTGCTTACGGTAAAAGGATTGGCACTATATAATGAATTAACGAAAAAGGAATAAGCTTATGTCACACTTTAACGAACATACGCTGGAGATGGCCATCATGGAGTTGTTTGAGCAACAGGGCTACAGCTACGTGAATGGCGAAACGATACACAAGGAGCAGACGGAGGTGCTGCTGCGTGATGACTTGCGGATGTATCTGATGGACAGATATGCCCAGGAGGGAATCACGCCCTTGGAGGTAGAGCGAGTCATTGCGAAGCTGACGGCTGATAATGGTGCTCCGCTCTATGAGCAGAATGCACAGACGTATCGCTTGATGACGGAGGGTTTCGCTATCAAGCGTGAGGATGCTTCGTTGCCAGACTTGTTCGTAGAAGTGATAGACTTTAAGGATGTTGACAGGAATATCTTCAAGATTGTAAACCAATTGGAGATAAAGGGCACAGAGAAGCGTATTCCCGATGGTATCGTCTATGTGAATGGTCTGCCCGTAGTGGTATTGGAGTTCAAGAGTGCTGTAAAGGAAGACACCACCATCATGAATGCCTATACACAGTTGACGGTGCGCTACAGAAGGGATATTCCTGAGCTGTTCCGCTATAATGCCTTTGTGGTTATCAGCGATGGCGTGAACAATAAATATGGCACGCTGTTCACGCCTTACGAGTTCTTCTATGCCTGGCGAAAGGTGGAGCGCACTGATAAGGCAAACGACGGCATCGACTCCCTGCACACCATGATGGCAGGATTGTTCCGTAAGGAGAGACTGCTGAGCGTGATGAAAGACTTTGTATTCTTCCCTGACACCTCGAAGAGTGAAAGGAAGATCGTCTGCCGCTATCCGCAGTTCTTCGCAACACACAGGCTTTACGAAAACATCTTGGAGCATTCGCATATCAATCTGCATGGCGATGGAAAGGGAGGAACATACTTCGGTGCTACGGGTTGTGGCAAGAGCCTCACGATGCTGTTCCTTACTCGTATGCTGATGCGCAGCCGACATATGGCAAGCCCTACCATTGTATTGATAACAGACCGTACAGATTTGGACGACCAGCTTTCAGCTCAATTCGTTAATGCCAAGCAGTTTATTGGAGATGAGACTGTGGTGAACGTCGAGACACGAGAAGAGTTAGGCAAGAAGTTGAGAGGACGAAAGAGTGGCGGTGTATTCCTGACTACCATACAAAAGTTCAGCGAGGACATCAACCTGTTGTCCGACCGTGCCAATATCATTTGCATATCTGACGAAGCCCACCGTTCGCAGACGAATGTTGAACAGAATGTGACCATTACCGACAAAGGTGTAAAGCGTAGCTATGGCTTTGCCAAGTATCTGCACGACTCGTTGCCTAATGCTACTTACGTAGGTTTTACAGGAACACCGATTGATGCCACGATAGATGTGTTTGGCGATGTGGTAGATTCTTACACCATGACAGAATCGGTGGCAGACGGTATCACCCGCCGCATCGTCTATGAAGGAAGAGCAGCCAAGGTATTTGCCGACCACAAACAACTGGAGGCGATAGAGGCATACTATAAGCAATGTGAAGAGCAAGGTGCCAATGAATACCAGATAGAAGAAAGCAAGAAGGCGGCTACGCAGATGAACAAGATTCTGGGCGACCCGAACCGATTGGCCGTGGTGGCAAAGGATTTCATTGAGCACTACGAAAAGCGAATAGAGGAAGGAAGCACCGTTTGCGGTAAGGCAATGTTCGTTTGCTCAAGTCGCGAAATAGCCTATGACCTGTATAAGCAGATTATAGCCTTGCGCCCCGAATGGGA
>JAEEGH010001344.1_pt1 | contig 71642 bp, 53 predicted proteins | sample 9134181 | NCBI WGS metagenome assembly JAEEGH01 (sample SAMN16246544, study PRJNA631951) | gut metagenome | biome: gut microbiome; feature: rumen; material: DP-attached | host: Bos | place: Iran: Karaj | collected 2018-10 | reverse complement strand
TGGAACAACCCGATATAGCGTTGATGTTAGAGGAACGGAAGGAATTGCTCACGCAAAAATACTCGGATGATTACCGGCATAAGTACCTTTTCCCGGAATTCGCCAAGCGGCTTTATGCCAGATTCCAGGCCAATCCGGACTATGATCTGAAATCCGCCCTCTACGATAATTCCATAAAAGGTGTTCCACAGATCATGCGGGAAGTTCTGATGGATGCTGCCATTGATACAGGAGAGAAATCATGACCTTCTTGGAATACGCGCTTGAGGATGCCAAATTACGCGCATCCATCTATCTGAAGATGATCGGCCGAAGCGCCAGCGTGGCGGCCATGTCGGAGCTCCTTCCCATGGAGGCGGAGCCGGAAATGCTTGCGCCCTTGCATGAACAGTTCCGGGCGCAGCTGACGGAGGCTCTCCTCCGGGGCGATCTCCCGCGCTATCCGGGCCTCGTCCGCTCTTTTTCCCAGGTTGGTCTGATCGCATTCGAACTGGCCCTCGCGGATTACCTTTGGCCGGACGACTGGCGGGAAGTCTGGGAGGAGATGGATGAGAAAGGCCTGACCGTGGAGAATGCCGCCAGGCTCACCTTCTTTGTCCGGGATCCCCAGCTTTTATATTTCCGGGAGATGCAGGCAGCCTACGGGGAGCTTTCCCCCCTCTTCCACTTTGCAGTCACCTCCGCTACGGATCCCATGCGCACGATCCTTCGTATGGACCAGCGTCTCTGGGGGTATTTCAGCGGGGAGGACACTCTGACGGCCCCCTTCGATCAGCTCGGCGAGATCGTGCCTCTCGATACCTTTGAAGGGGAGATGGTGATCCGCGGGGAGCTCCTGGAGCGCCTGAAGGCAGACGCGCGGCAGGACTATTCCGACCTCACGGACGGTGCTCCGCCGCTCTACCATATGCATGGCCCCGCCGAATGCGGCAAATACCATCTCATCCGCTGCTATGAATGTGAGCAGCATGATCAGCTGATCGTGCTGAATTATGAACCGGTGGCCGAGATGGATGCTCCCTCTGTCCGCCGGATCCTCTGGTATTTCTACCGGGAATGCCGCCTCTACGAAGCACCGATCTGCATCCGAAAGGTACCGGATCAGCTTCTGCAGAAAAAAAAGGATCTGGAGCTCTTCCTGGATACGGTCATCCGCCCGTATCTCGGTCAGCCCTGGCGGATCTACCTGTGCACCACCGATTCCGCTTCCCTGGTTCCGCTGCTGCGCAGCGCCGTCCGGGACTATCCGATCGGTGAGCCGGACCGCGAGGAACGTTTCCTGCTCTGGCAGGCCATGCTGCGCGGGTACGGTCTCGAAACCTCTCTGGATCTCGACGCGATCAGCTCCAAATACCGCCTCTCCCCGGACCAGATCCGCAAGGCCGCGATGTATCTGGCCATGGAGCAGGAAGAGGGCCGGGAGCTGACGGAGCAGCTTCTGACCGAGGTCTGCGACCGCGTCATCCCGCCTCCGGAAGGCGGCTCCATCAAGCGGATCCGGACCACCTATACGCTGGACGACCTGAAGCTGGCCGAGTCCCAGAAGGACATCCTCCGGCATGTGGTCGCGCAGATGACGCAGCGCCACAAGGTCTTCGATACCTGGGGCACCAAATCCCGCTACGCATACGGCACCGGCGTCTCCGTCCTCTTCTCCGGCCCTCCCGGCACGGGCAAGACGATGGCCTCCCAGGTTCTCTCACAGATGCTCGGTCTCCCGCTCTACCGGATCGACCTCTCGCAGGTGACGGACAAATACATCGGCGAGTCGGAGAAGAAGCTCGAGGAAGTCTTCCGTGTGGCGGAAAAGGGCAATATGATCCTCTTCTTCGATGAGGCGGACGCCGTCTTCGGCAAGCGAAGCGAGGTCACCGAGGCCAAGGACCGCTACGCGAACACGGAGGTTTCCTACATCCTGCAGCGGATCGAGGAATACGACGGCGTGTCGATCCTGGCCACCAACAACAAGAAAAACATGGACAATGCCTTCATGCGCCGCATCCGTTTCGTGGTCGACTTCACCATGCCGGATGCCCGGACACGCAAGGAGCTCTGGATGAGCTGCTTTGCAAAGGATGTCCCCGTGAAAAATATTGACTTTGACCATCTGGCGGAAAGCTATGAGCTGTCCGGCAGCAATATCAAGAACATCGCACTGAACGCAATCTTCCTCGCGGCTGAGGAGGGTTCGCCCGTGACCATGAACCATATTCAGCAGAGTCTGCAGCTCGAACGAACAAAGGTCTGGATCCAGGGATAGCTCCCTGAAGAAAGGAGAATATCATGCCCTCTTTTTCACGTTTCATGGAAATGGCCGATGACAAGTTGCATGATGCGAAAAGAAGTATCTTTGGAAGCAGCAAGGCAAAGCAGATGCAGGATACCTACGACACATCGGATTTTGGCGCGACAGATGTGGAGCCGGGTGACTTTGCGCAGGGCGAGGGTGCGCTGATCGCGGCAGACCGCGGACTGCTCCGTCCCGAGATGATCACACAGTCCCCCGGCTTTGAGCGGATTGCCCACAACCGGGATGTTCAGAGCATTCTGGGAAAACTCTACGCCTTCCGCCAGACCATGGCTTCCAAAACCCTGCCGAGAGCCACCGCCGATACGCAGGCATTCAAGACAGAGCTCGCACAGGCGGTCGGCGGTACGGTCATGAGTCTTCAAACCCTTCAGGAAGACCTGGCGCAGGGCGCCGAGACCTTAAATTCGAAGACCGGCCGTTACCGCACCGTGGCGGCCATCTGTGCCTCCGGCGCCGTACGCACCAAGGAGCAGATCAATCTGTGCAACCGCATCCTGGAACGGGGACTGCTCTATGCGGAGAAAGGATATCCCGGATCCATCGATCCCACCAGTCCGATCAAATTCCCCGAAGGCGCCTCCATGGAAGCGGCCCTTCTGGATCCTTCCTTCGCCTATATGGCTACCTACGGTGAGGAGGATTTTCAGGGCGTGGTCGGATCGGGCGGAATCAATTCCGTCAAGAAGGTCACAGAGGGCGGACAGACGAGAGTCTTCAAGGAAGGTGGGGTTCATCTCACCGGCGAAACAGAAGGGCAACAGGAAAGCATTACCTCCGTCGTCGAGCGTATGGAAGCAACACCTATGATGGGTCAAGAGGGTGGGTACGAGAGAGCCAGCAAACGTGAAATCAATTCCTCCTACCGGGACGCTGCCGTATCTGTAGTAGACCGTCTCTTCGGTCTCAAGGCCGCCGTCGGCACCTCTCTGGCCCGGACGAGCGAGCATGGCGGGCGGCAGGCTTCCGTCATGGATCTGGCAGAGGGCAGGACTGCGAATGGTATAATGGGCTATTTCGGAGCCAAGGAGGGGGCCTACTTGCGGGCACAACAAGAGATCGACAGGCTGTTCCTCGACATCACTTTTGCGGGCAAGAATGAGGAAGAACAGCAGGCGCTCAATCGAAGCAGCGAAGTGCAGGAGGCAAAAGTATCTGCCGGCAGGCAACTGATGGATTTTAACAGTGACAGAATGATGCTATCGGCCATGAATATGGCCGTTCTCGATATCATCGTCGGACATGTGGATCGTCACAATGGAAACTTCATGGTAAGCGAAGCGGGTGATCTGACCGGTATCGATAATGATACCGCCTTCTCCCTTCGCGAAAGCGCCGGAGTACTGGGCGAAACGGTGGATGACAGAAACAGATCCTGGAAAGAAAACAGCGCCGTTACCAAAAAAGCAATGAAAGGTTTTCGCTCCGCAGAAGGAGCGGAGTTGCAGAATAAAGATGCGGCACTCCTGGCATTTGATACCAATCTCCCCATGATCACATCGGAGCTTCGCACGAAGATCCTGTCGGTCGCTCCGGACACCCTGGCCTCTGCCCTGCGCGGTCTGGTGGGCGAGCCGCAGATCCAGGCAGCCGTCGGTCGTCTGAAGGCTCTGCAGGATTATGTTTCAAAGATGCCTCCGGAAAAGATAAGGAAACCGGGCGAGGGCTTCACGGAAGCGGAACGGGAAGCTTTTGTAAACGATCATGAATCGGTTATGGCCGGCAATTATCTTGCACAGATGCATATTACTACAAGAAAAGGTATGACTAAATCAGATCCCGGATCACTGATTTCTATCTTCGAGCACCTTCTGAAGCAACCGTATCTGAGGGATTATGTAGAGGAACACAACGCAGTGCTGTCTACAATCCGGGATCCCTTTAGTATGTCAAAATACATGAAGCGCGACATCTACAAGCTGTTTGAGGAAGATCCGAACTTCGATCTCAAGCAGGCTTATGAATCCGGGGAATTCATGTATTATGTACGGCACCTTCTGGAAAAATATGTATCTGAGCATGACCAGGGCATCGAGTGACATTTTTTACACCCCGGGATAGACAGGAGAAATGACCATGGCATCATTTAATTTACTCGAACGGGCCAGTGACCTGTTTCATGACGCAAAACGCACCCTGTTTGGGGATGACAAGGCCGAGGAAATCCGGCAGACCTACCGTACGGATGGCTTAACCAACGAGGATGTGAATCCGGCGGATTTTGCCTCCGGTAAGGGCGCTTTGATCCGTGCGGACCGTGGGATGATCGGTTCGGAGCTGATCACGGAGACTCCCGGCTTTGAGAAGATCGCACACAACAAGGATGTCGAGTATCTTCTGGGCGATCTGTACAGCTTCCGCATGCTCCTTAAGTCGAAGAAGCTCCCCTCCGCCACTGCAGATCCCACCGGCTTCAAGGCAGAGCTCGCCGCCAATGTCGGCGATACCGTCGAAACCCTGATGAGTCTCCAGGAGAAGCTGATACGAGGTGCGGAGCTCTTCAATAACAAATCCCGCAGGTACCGCCATGTCGCTGCAGCCTGTGCTTCCGGTGCCACCCGTATTAAAGGGCAGATCGATCTGTGCAACCGCGTTCTGGAGATGGGCCTGCGCTATGCGGAGAATAATTTTCAGGGCGGCAATTTCCCCGAGGGCAAATCCCTGGAGGCCGTCCTGCTCGATCCCTCCTTCGCCTACCTGAATACGTACGGAGCGGATGATTTTGCCGGCGTCGTCGGAGCGGGAGGGATCAATACGGTCAAGAAAGTTACGGAGGACGGAGCGACGCGCGTCTTCAAGGAAGGCTCCGTGCGTCTCACGGGAGAGACGGCGGGTCAGAAGTCCGCTATAAAAAGTGTGGTCGAACGCATGAATGTGGAAAATCTGGGTGGTGATGTCGAAGCCGCTTATCAGCAGGCATCCCAACAGGAGATCAATTCCTCCTACCGGGATGCTGCCGTGTCCGTGGTCGATCGGCTCTTCGGTCTGAAAGCGGCGGTCGGGACCTCTCTGGCCCGAAGCAGCACAGGTCATCAGGCTTCCGTCATGGATATGGCAAAAGGGAAAACCGTATCCGGCACATTCTCTTACTTCGGTAAGGAGGAGGAAGCGATCGCCCGCATGAAGAAGGGAGTGAGCACCCTGGTATCCGGAATCCGGCTGGAGGGCATGGATGAAGCCCAGAAGCAGCAGGCGATTGCCTCCGATGAGACACTTGCTGATGCGGTGAAAACTTCCCAAAAGGAAATGATCAATCTGGACAGCGATACCATGATGTCGTCTGCCATGAACATGGCCGCTCTCGATATCATCGTCGGACACGTGGACCGCCATGGCGGGAATTTCATGGTATCGGATCAGGGTATGATCGGCATCGATAACGATACCTCCTTTTCCCTGCGGGGGGCGGCCGGAATCTTTGGCGAGCGGATAGCGGACGGCGGTGGCAGTGACTTTAATGCATTTAACAGAAAAATCCATGACTTTAATTTCTCAAACGGCGCTGAGTTGCAAAATCCCTTTGCGGCATTACAGACCTTTGATACGAATTTCCCGGTGGTTCCGGCGGCCTTGCGGGACAAGATCCTGTCCGTCCGGCCGGACACACTCGCCTCTTCGCTGCGCGGTCTCGTCGGAGCACCGCAGATCGAGGCTGCGGTGGGACGTCTGAAGGCACTTCAGGACTATATGTCCTCCCTTCCGCCGGAGAAGATCCTCGAAGGCGGATTTACGGAGCAGCAACGCTCCGACTATGTCCGGGAGGAAAACATTAGTCTCTATGGTAATTATCTGGCGGAAGCCCATAACGTCTCAAAGGGCGATATCAGAAACTTCGCACAATCCGGCACCATGCGGGAACTGGCCGGCCTGCTGAAAGCTACTCCGAAGGTAAGCGCCTTTTTCGATGAAAATCAGGAGGTTCTGAAGGAAACAGCAGACACCCTTTCGCTGTCGCGCATGATCACGGAAGCCATCTACAATCGTTATCTGGAGGATTCAAATTACAACATCGAAAAGGACTACAAGGATGAGGGACCGAACGGCCTGCAGGCGCTCCTGATCCGGATGCTCAAGGCCTATATCGAACGGGTCGAAGCCTCGAAATCCGCGACGAAGACGACTACGGCCGTCTGATCTTCCGGCTACATTCTCGTCCGCTGCAGATTCTCGAAGCATTCGCCGAAGTCTTCCCATCGGATATAGAACTGTCCGAAGGTCTCGCCCGCGTGGCCGGACAGTGCCGATTTCTCGCTCTCCGGATCGTCGGACCCGGAATAGCGCTGCACCTTGGTCGCATAAGGGTTGCGCAGGAGGACATATTTCTGACCGCCCTCCACCTTGCCGCCGAGAATGGAGTATGCATGTCCGGGCATCAGTCCCGCACCTGCCCCCTTCGGAAGGGAAGATTTCGTTCCGGCATTGAAGATCAGCCCGCGCTCCTTCCAGTGGCAGATATCTTCGAAATTCTCATCGCTCGAGGTCGAGAGATTCTCCTCCGGCGCCCGGCCGGTCAGGGTCTGCAGGAAGGTGCCGCCCTTGCCGTACCAGATTGCCCGGTAGCCCTCTTTATGGTCCCGTCCGAGGATCGCCGCCGCCTTCTCGATCATCTGCATCCAGAGCGCTCCTGCCGAGAGTGCGTCCATGTCCCCGATGCGGGGAACCGTCTTGTTCACGACGATATAGACCGGCTCCATGGTCTTATTTGCCCCCTCCCGGTACAGGCGCACCGTGACCGTGCCGTTGCCGTTGTCCTTCAGGCAGTCCTTGATCATCTGCGGATTCATCTCCGCCAGCGTCGCCGTCGCCGCCATCATGTAGCAGTTCGAGACCAGACGCTGCTTCAGATCATTGACCGTGGGCTCATGGGAGAAGAGGGGCTCCTCCCTCTGATCCTTCCAATGGCTGAAAAAGCGGATCAGTGCCGTGCGCTTTTTGCCGCGACGCTTATCCTTCGCGACGCGCCCGGTATCCCTCTCCTCGGGCTCCCGTACGACGGGCTTCCCGTCTCTCATCTCGTTCAGAAATACCGCGCCCGCGGGGATCTGAAGTCCTCCGTCGGCGCCCCCGTGAAGGGACTGCACGAAGGCCTTCACCTGCTCCTTCACCTGCCCTTCGGACAGCTTCGCAAGAACCCGGTCCGCCTCCTTGAGCAGAAGTTTCAGATTTTCCGTCTCCTTCGTATAACCGACCCGGTATCTGGTCTCATATACATAGGTGCTGACATAAAGCCCCAGTTCCCGAAGCAGCAGCTGCTCCTCCCGGGGAAGGGCAGCATCCTGCCCTGCCTTCATGAGGTCCTCCATCGTCTGCTGGATACGGAGTCTCGCTGCGATGCTCGCCCGGTCGGAATCCGTGCCGGTTGCCTGATCACGCGTCACATAGACGGATTCGCTGCCGCGGGAATAGTGGATCTCGCCTTCTCCCTGTCCGGCCTCCTCCTTCTGGGAACGCTTCTGCAGAGCCCGCAGCTCTCCGCTCCGAACGCGGAGCTTTTTGCGGGACTGCTCGATCTGCGCCTGCGTATCCGCATTTTGGGCATCGCCATTTTGCAGAAGGGCCAGATGCGCCTCCTCACGGGTCAGCAGATAGATTGCCTTCTTGCGCTGCAGCCGCTCGGTCTCCATGCGGATGGCTTCCTTCTGCCGCCCCTCCTTAGAGGCCTGCTCGAAGGCCGCCATATCGTTTAAGTCCTCCATGTCCAGGCCCAGATCTTCCTCCGAAACGGACTGCTCCGTCTGTTCCTTCTTCTCTTCCTTCTGCTCTTCGGCAGAATCGTCCTTTCCTGCTGCCACTTTCCGCTTCTGCTCCTCCGCCTGATCGAGCAGGGCCAGGGCATCCAGATCCCCGGCCTTTGCCAGCTCGAGACGGTACTCGGCCACTTCCATGTCCGTCCGGAAGTCCGAAAGGTGCGCGATCCGCTCCTGCGCGCTCATCTGACGGATGTCCGCCTGTTCCGGAAGCAGGGGCCCTGCGGTGCCGAGCTGCTGCCTGTCCATCCTCCGCAGCTGCTGCGCCTGCGCGGAATGCTCCTCGGCCACATCCCCGGCCGCCTTCTCCTTCTGCTCCTGCGTCAGGGGAATCTGAAGCGTGTCATAGGAATGCTCCTCGTCCAACTCCCGCTGCCCGGTGAGCACAAACCAGCGCTGCAGCTCCTCCTGCGTCATCTGCGCGGCTGCCTTGCCCTTCTGCATGGCACGGCCGTCCATGGTTACGCGGTTGCTCTCACAGTAGACCCGCAGGCGCTTTTCCAAAAGCTCCATGATCTCCCTCAGACCCGCGAGCTGCTGACGGACCTCCTCGCCCTGCGACAGCTCCAGACGCTCCGTAGCCGCCTGCAGACTCTGGTAGGTGCGCAGCATCTGCAGCATCTGTGCAAAATGCGTGTGGATGTAGCCGCTTAAGAACATCTGTCCCGTGAAGGAGCTTGTCTTCAGGTAAAAGAGGGACTGCGCGATATCCGGCCGGGCCGTGACCGCGTTTTTCTCCGCGCGCAGCTCGTCCCGGATCTCCAGCGTGTAAGCCGTCGCCTCCGTGGTAAAGGCCTGCGCCTGCTTGTACTGCTCCCGGTGCTTTTTCTTAAAGCCGCGGCGCGACTTGTAGCTGTCGCCGCCGAGACGGGCCGCGTCGCTCTCTCCTGCCATACGGGCCCTGTAGGTCAGATAATCCGCTTCGATCCTCTGCGCCTGTCCCTGCTGCCGCTCTTCCTCGGTCAGCCGCATCTGAGCGGAGACCTGCTTTGCCTCCTCGCGGTGCTCAAAAATCGTTCCCTTTTGCAGATGTTTTTGTAAGTTCTGATACTCTTCGAGTCCCATTTTTCCCTCCGAAGTTTCGTCTTTTTGCAGGATCGCACGGATCGTTACACCAGATCCCGGATCGCGTAGGATCCGCCGCATTGCAGCGCCGCCCTTCCGGTCTGCTCCAGAAGCTTTCCGAAAAGCTGCTGCGATTCCGGTGTGGCCAGCAGCATCGTCAGCTCCGCATCGTCCGGCACCTGCATCTGCTTCATCTGCGCGAAGGCGCCCCACAGAAGCCCCGCCATGACCTTCGGCGAGCTCTCCGGATCGCACCACAGATAGTCAAAGCGCAGCGCGTCCGACACCAGCAGTACTCCGTCCACCTTGCCGCCGCGCAGCGAGACCTGACTCAGGCCCATCCCGGACAGATAGGGCAGAAGGCTCTGCTCCGTATGCTCCCGCATCCATTCTGAGAGGATCCCGGTCTCGGAACCGGAGAGCTCCCGGATATTCCGCACACTCTCACAGCCCGCGTTGCCGAACCCAAAGCGCTCCAGAGCGGCCCTCCCTTCTCCTGCCGTCACGGTTCCCATGGGAAGTTCCATCGTCTCGTAAAAGGCCCCGACCGAGGCCAGAAACGGGAGCATCCCTTCCGTCTCGTCCGTGACATCAAAGCCGAAATCGCAGCTTTCGACCTTCAGGCGCAGCATCTCACGGGACAGAAGCTGCATCAGACTCGTTCCCAGCCCCAGACGCCTCGCCTCCGGTGCCACATAGAGGCTGTGCAGGATCCCTTCCGGTCCGGAAGCTTCCCACACCAGGACGCCGCAGATCTCCTCTAAAAATTCCGCTCCGAGTACTTCCGTATTTCGCTCCGGGAGAATGCGCCTCGCGCTCTCCGGGATCAAATGCATGGCTGCTTCCAGCTCTGCCTGATTTAGTCTCCTGCTTTCCATCGTGCCTCCGTAAAATAGAGAACCGGGCATATCTACCCTGCCCGGTCCTGTGTTTTTTTTGTTTAATTCACATAGAAGCTCATCATCGTGATATCGTCCTGCTGCTCGGCCTTGCCGCGGAAGCGCTCCAGATCGCGCTGCACCAGCTCGATGGTCTCCTGCGGATCGCATTCCGTATCGCTGTTCAGACAACGCAGGATACGAAGTGTGCCATATTCCTCACTCCGGGCTCCCACCGTCTCCGGGATGCCGTCCGTGTACAGGAACAGGCGGTCGCCGCGCTCCAGCGCAAGCTCACAGTCCGTATAATGCATATGCTCTTCCTTGCCCGCTTCCGGTTCCATAATATCCCGCAGCAGTTCATACTTTCCGGTGGACGCACGGTACAGGGCCGGCTGCTGCTGCCCCGCATTGACGTACATGAGCCGTCTTGTGGAGAGCTCGTAGATTCCGAACCAGACCGCCACGATCATACTGATGTTGCTGCTGGTATTGAGCTGCCCGCTGACCGCCTCAAGCACCTGCGCGGGAGAGATACCCGCCAGGGCCTCGTTCTTGATCAGCGTGCGCGAGATCACCATGAAGAGTGCCGCGGGGATGCCCTTGCCTTCCACATCCGCGGTCACGAGACCGATATGGTTCCGGTCGATCCGGAAGAAGTCGTAGAAATCGCCGCCGACCTCCTTGATCGGTGACATGGAAGCGAAGAGATCGATCTGCTCGAGATCCGGGAAAGCCGGGAAAATGCAGGGCAGCATGTCGCCCTGAATCTGCGTCGCAACACTCAGCTCCGCACCGATCCGCTCCTGCTCCGCACTGGCCCGCTTGACCTCCTCGGTGTAATTGCGCACCTTATCCATCAGCTCGTCAAAGGACACCGCGATCTCGCGGATCTCATCGTTTCGCTTGAATCTGGAGGTGTCGAGATCCATCGCGCCCTCGCGGTAGGATTCCACACCCTTCTTGAGAATGGCAAGCGGCTTGCCGACGATGAAATTCAGGAACCAGAGGATGATCAGCACCGTCACCAGGATCGAGACAACCAGGGTCACGATGACGCCTTCGACGATCTGGCTGATCTTGGCGGCCAGCCAGTCCACGGTCACATCGGCCTCAACCATGGCATGCGCCTTGCCGTCCTTATCCAGGATCGGCGCCCAGGCATACAGGTATGCGCCGAATTCATCGTTTTCACCGAGCATCAGATCCTGCGAGCTGCGGGAAGCCTTGAAATCCGGAAGCATCTCATTGTACTCGGTATCCGTATATTCGAAGATATCCCCGTAAGCGGAAATATAGGCCGGATCATCGTCCGAAGCGATGGCATCGATGACATACATGAACTGCGTCTCGTCGGGAACAAAGATGTAAATATAGTTCAGATCATTGTTGCTTTCCTTCGTATCGTTCATGAACTTGCGGATCCGGGCCGAGTTTTCATCCTCCTCGCCGGTCTCAGCGTAATGCTGCAGCTGTTCCCAGCTTACGGTCCGTGAGATCAGATCCACGGTGTTCATGGCGCGATCCGCCTCAAAACTCAGATAGTTGTCGCTGAGTGCATTGATGGTGATATTGATGATCACGGCCGCCATCAGCACCATGAGGATCAGCAGGATCAGACTCAGTCTGGTCTTGATCGACATCCGAATTCTCTTGTGACTCGTTTCCTGACTCATGTTCGTTTTCCTTTATCCTTTTTTACATGCGCGATCAGTCTTCGCGGACACGGATCAGCTGCACCAGCGCTCCGCAGGTACAGTTCGCTCCGCAGAGCGGACAGGTCATGCCGTATTTTGCCAGATCCTTGTAGAACATGGGAACCCTGCGCTCAAACACCACGGTGCCCATCTTGTCGATGGAGCGGCAGGCGGGCGCGTCCCCGTCCGGGTAGATCCAGGCTTCCAGCAGGATGTATTCCACGCTGTTCGCCACCAGCTTTTTGCGGATATACTCCGTCATGTAGTAGGGAATCCCCTGTCCACGGTACTCCGGCAACACCACCAGAGAATCCGCCGTATAGACATCATCGATCCCGACATCGTCCAGCATCTCCCGCTCCAGCTCCGGGTGCGGGTAGGAGAAATGCACGCCATCCTGCGCTGCGTAGAAGCCTACCATTTTGTCTCCGTCGTAGGCGCAGATCCCGATGAAATCGCGCTCCGTGAAGGCACTTCGGACATGTTCCACGATCTCCTCTCCGTCGTTGAGATACTGGCAATACAGCCGGATCACGGAATCCAGATCCTCCGCTTCGATATCCTTATAAGTAATCACTATGCTGTCTCCTCCACTTTCTTCTCATCCTTTCTGCGGATGCTGAGCATCCAGAACACGGCCACAAACAGGCCCATGATCAGCATGAAATTAAAGATTCCCTCGCGGTATCCGAAGGACAGGAACAGACCGTAGACAATGGGGCCCAGCGTCTGACCGACGCTCTCCATGACGGAATAGATCCCCATCGCCTTGCCGCTCCCGTACTGCTTGCCCTCCTCGAGGCCGTCGAAGTAAGTATACTGCACGGTGTAGGCAAAGGAAATAATAAAGGACAAAATCACCACGCCCAGAATGACCACCGGCAGCGTCGGCCAGATGACAAAGAGCAGCATGTTCAGCACCATCAGGATGCTGGCCGCCGTGACAGCCAGACGCGATCCGAAGGTGCGCACGATCCAGGAGGACAGCTTCGGTCCGATGTACAGAACCACCACACCGCAGATCAGATAGAGCTGACCGATCTCGACTTCCGTGATGCCATGCTCGGTGGCAAAAAGCGGGAAGAGATATTCTCTGTAGGACAGAGCCATCATGAAGGGCACCAGCAGGAACACGAAAAAGCCCAGGATCCTGCGGCTGAAAAGGAACCGGAACATGGACATTTTGCCTGTCCCCTCCTCTTCCTTCTGCACGACCTTCGGCTCTTCCTTGTGTCTCGGAACCGTGCTGACCGCCAGAAGCAGTCCCATCGCAAGGATGATGCTTCCCACCAGATAGACCAGGTGATAGTCTCCGTGTGCAAGGATGATGGACGAGAGACCGGCGCCGATGGTGATACCGCTCAGTGTACCGGCGGACACGCTCGCAAAGGCATTCTCCGAATGCTCCTCCGAGCCTCCGAGAGATGCGGCCGTGTTACATCCGACATAGATGATTCCCATACCGGCACCGACCATCACCTTACCGACAAGCAGGCCCATATAGGAACCGGACAGAAGGCAGGTCAAAAATCCTGCCAGCTGGATGGCGAAGCCCACAAAGATACTGCTGCGCACGCCTCCGCGCTCCGTGATCTTGCCTCCGAAGAAGGAGAAAACAGCCATCGAGAGAAGCTGTGCCGACATGGGCAAAGCCACCGCCGCGCCGTGATTGATCGGAAGATTGCCCTGATAGAGCTGGGTACACAAAAGGACGATGAATGCGTCCTGCATGCTGTCCGACACATAGGAGAAAAAGACCAGCGAGCGGATCGGGATCTTCTGGGTAAAGTCGATCGCTTCCTCCACCACGCGGTCCCCGCGAACCGTGCGCAGCAGGCCGCCGTTCTCGGATGCTTCGACGCGGTTCTCCACAAACCCGAAGAGGAAGAGCATCTCGAGCACCAGCATGGTGATGACGATGACACAGATGCCCGCGTTGATCACCAGGTTCCGGGTCATGTTATCGATGTACTCGGTGATGATATCCAGGCTCTTGCCGACCTCGAGGATGGCGATGATCTCCCCGGAACTGTTCCGGATCGGCTCGAGGATAAAGCTCCAGGAACCGTAGGAGCTCAGCTCCGTCGATACCCTGACTTCGCCGTCGACAAAGGTCTGGGTATACTCGTTGTCGCCGTAATCAAAGATCGGGGCATTGCAGAACTGCGTATCCTCGTAGTCCATGATGTAGTTCATATTCACACCGTCGCCGGTGTAGATGACATAGTAATAATAGAATTCGCTGTCGTAGCTCTTGCGGATCTCCTCATCCAGCGGATCCTTCACGGCATGGAAGGCCTCCGATCCGTAGTCCTTCACGCTCATCAGCTGTTCGAGGGCCTCGGTATCCACCACATCCCGCAGCGTATCCGCGAAAAGCAGGATCTCCTGCTCGATATCGGAGATCTCCTGATCCTTCACCTGCGTCAGAAGGGAATTGCCGATGAACACGGCAATGATGGCGGAGACGATGACCACCAGCGTAACGCGCAGCACACGCTCCTGCTTGATCGCCACATAAAGCAGCCACTCCAGGACCGCAAGCAGCAAAAAGAGCAGGATCAGGGCGCAGACGATGAGGGCGACGCGAAGCGCCGTCACCTTTCCGAAATAGGACAGCGGAAGCGAATCGACATAGCTGTAATCCCCGGTCGCAAGGTCCGCATCATAATATCCCGCAAAATCCGTCACCAGCACACGGCTGCCGGACTTGGACATATTGTAGAGAAGGACATCGTCGGTAAAGACCTCCGTCCAGTCCGCAGCGTCGACAGACGGGATGCACTGGATCGACTTGGTCATCAGATCCGTAAAATAGATCTCTCCGTCCGAAGCGACGATGCTCCAGGGGGCGATCACTCCCTCAACCTCCAGTTCCTTCACGGTGCCGTCCAATACATCCACACAGAAAAGCTGCCCGCTTCTCGTGCCGGCGATCAGGTGTCCGCTGGTGGGATCGTAGGAGGCGTCACTGATGGTATTGCCGATGTCGTAGGTATCGTTCGAAAGGACCGTTCCGTCCTCTTCGCTTAACACGATCCGGCTGACCGTCTGACCGGAGCGCATGACCATGGTCAGCTTCCCACTCTGGTCCTTCAGCTCCAGGATGTTGCCGTACTGCATGGGGATCAGCGACGGATCCGTATCCTCGTAGTTCAGTTCCCAGAGGACCTCGGAATGGTTCATATCCGTGATGCGCAGGATCCGCTCACGGTCGATGAGATTGCCGTGGGAACCGTAGATGAAATCGGCCACATAGAGGCTTCCGTCCGCACCTTCCGTCACACAGGCCGCATAGTCAAAAAGCCGCCCGTCTCCGGAATAGGTCTCCAGGACCTCCCCGTCCTCCGAAACCTTGAGGATCGTTTTCTTGGAATTGTCCACCACCAGCACATGTCCGTAACGTCCGAAGGCCACCTCACTCGCCGAGGCGACTTCATAGGTGCCGGAGGTGCCGATCCGGTCACGGTAGACCCAGGAGATCGCGGCCAGACCGATCAGCATTGCCAGAAAGAGGAGCAGAAGGATCAGGGTGCCCCACTTTCCGATTTTGTCATAAATCCGTTTCAGTACTTTTCGTGCCATGCAAAACAAAACTCCTTTACTATTTTTCTGACGCTTCCGTCAGACAAGAATCCGGACCGGAACGCTTTTTCCTTAAGCGAGTCCGACCTGATCCGCGTAGGGCTCAAAGTCCGCTTTGGTGAAGACCTTGCCGACCTTGACGAACTCATATTTTACGGCATTGAGGTAGTGCTTCATATGCACCTGCCCGCCTGCTTCGGGATCCGCTGCCGCAAGGAATGCGGCATTCAGGATACAGTTCTTGATATTACCGCCGACCAGCTCATATTTTTCGGCGAGATACCGGATGTCCACATCGTCCGCCAGCGGCGTGTCCTTCGGAATCGTGGTCTTCCAGAGGATCTCACGCGTCGTGACATCGGGGAACTGGAATTCCACGATGTATTTCATTCTACGGAAGAATGCGGGGTCGATGTTGTGCTTGTAGTTGGTCGCCAGCACGGAGACACCGTCGTAGGCCTCGACCTCCTGCAGCAGCAGGGCGGTCTTGTTGTTGTTGGAGGACTGGTTGGAGCCTCCGTCGTCGGAACGCTTTGCGAAGAGGGTATCGCACTCATCGAAGAAGAGGACGACATTACATTTCTTCGCCTCGCGGAAGATCATGGAGATGGATTTCTCAGTCTCACCGACGTACTTGTCGATGACCTTCGAGAGGTCGACGCGGTAGAGCTCGAGGTTGAGCTCGTGGGCGATGACCTGCGCGCACATGGATTTACCGGTACCGGGCGCACCGAAGAGCAGGACCGAAAGTCCGCGCCCGTAGGGGTATTTCTTGGTATAGTGCCAGTTCTCGTAGACCTGCTTGCGGAAGTTCATCTGGTCGATGGCGTGCAGCAGCGTCTCCTTCTGGCTCGGGTTCATGACGATATCCTCGAAGCCGAAATTGGCCTTGACCTTGGTCGCCTTCTGGGTCAGCTCCGAACTCATCTGCGCGTAGCACCCCTGGAACAGCGTGTTCCTGGAGATCAGGATCTCCTTGTTCATGGCGGCCAGACTCTTCGCGTGCTTGAGCGCATCGTGGATCTTGCCCGGCGTAAAGAGGAATTTGGTGGACATCTCCAGGAGATCGATCTCCTTGTCCAGCGCAAAATCCTTCGAGAAATATTCCCAGCAGACCTGACGCTCGCCGGTATTGGGCGTCGGAAGCTCGAGCTCCGTGAAGTCCTCGTTCGTGATGTCCTTCAGGGAGATCCGCTCCTTGCTCATCGCAAAGGCCAGGATCCCCTTGTCGATCAGCTTGGAAAAGGCCAGGTCCATGTAGCCCTGGAACTTCTCCTTCTCCTCCTCGTGGAAGGCCAGCTCGGTCAGACAGCAGCAGGAATCCGTGAGGATACACTCGCGCACCACCGCCCAGAGGGCGCGGTCCACAAACTGAAAATCGTAGTTGAACAGCTTCTTGCAGTTGATGGCGATCGCGCGCAGCCCGTTCTTTTCGCAGAATTTCTTGACGAAGAACTTGCGTCCCGAACCGTCGTCTCCGAAATAGTAGAAGATCCGGACGCCGTCCCCGTAGGAAATCTCCATCGCCTCGAGAATGCTCTCGTTGGCCATGATGGGATCGAGCTCCTCCCGGTCATCGGTCAGCATGCCGAAGAAGCGGATGTAATTCTCATCGAGCCGCATCGGATTGCGGCCGAACAGAAAGTCGATGATGCGCTTGTCGGGGGATACGACGGTCGAGAACGGCATATTCCCGCGTACCTCCAGCGAGAGGATCGGCATCAGCTGCTCGAGGCAGGCCGACATATCGCCGTAAGCGCCGGTGATGGAGAAGGAATCCCCGTAATAGACCTTGGCGGCGGATTCGATCGTCGGGGAGGACAGGTTCCCGTTCTCGTTGATGATCTGGAACACGCCCGCATAATCGGTCTGCGTGGAGGACAGGATTGCCCCCGCGAAGCAGAACACCGTAAAATTCTCAAAGCCGAGCTTTTTGCAGAGCGAGTAGAAGGGCAGCGCTATGCCGGCCTCCAGCGTGGCCTCCGCGCGTCCCTGGATGTAGGCGATCTTTTGCTCCGGGGACATCTCCGCATCGCTTCCGGAGGCGTCTTTGCTCCCGCCGCTTCCGCTTTCCCCTGCCTGTTCCGAATCCCCCGCAAAATTGCTGATCAGCGCCAGCAGGGATTCATCGAGTCCGGTATCCTCCTCGCTCGCCTCCGCCTTGCCCGCCGGGGAATCCTTCGCGCTGCGAAACTCCTCCAGACGATTCCGGCACAGATCGCTGGCGACTTCCAGATCCGGGTACAGCACATTCTTGTACCCGCCCTGCCCGGAGGCGAAGATCACCTTCATCCGGGTGAGATACCGGTCCAGTCCCTGATTGACACAGTCAAACAGGTATTCCATATATTCTTCGTAGCTGTGAAACGGCTGAGCCTTCTGTGCTTCGTCGTATCTGCTCATCCTTGTGCCTCCTAACCCCGGGTACGAAAGACTGCGGTGCGGTCAAACACACTCGGCGCCGTGTTGAGAGAAGTCGTGTCTTTTACTGCAAAAGCACCTTCATCCTCATTCAGAAAGGGCATTTTCTTTCGCTCCATGTAGGAGAGGGTATCTTCCTCATCCTCCGGATCCGTCTGGCCCCTTTTTTTCTTTTTATCCATATCCCTCTGCAGGCGGACATCCAGTTGCATTTTACTGCCTCCCTACATTTTCATTTCATTTTTTCTGTGCTATATTTAAACAAGCAGATCCTCCTGCCCGTAAGGCATCGGCGAAGGTTGATCCGGATCTGCACGGAGGGTGCGATGAAAAGGATACAAACACTGTTTATTATACTATCCTGCGTCTTTTTTGTCTTGACGATTTACGGACTGACTCATTTCAGTCTGTATCTGATCCTGCTTCTCCTGATCCTGCATTCCATCTGCCTGATGCTGGTGGCCTACACGGCTGCCGGAAGTGCGGCGGATGAGCAGGAAGTGGAAAAACTCAAAAAGGAGCTGGCCGAGCAGGCCCTGTCCCACGAGAACGAGATTGAAAAGCTGACCCAGTCCCTGAAGACCCATGAGCAGGAGCTCATGCGGATCGCCGGGCTCAAGGAGCAGGCCGAGCAGCGTCTGAAGGATTCCGAGGAATCCCTCGAGGGAATGACGCAGGAGCTCGAAGAGGCCAGACACAGGCTCGAAGCGGACCGGAGCCTGGAGGAACAGGAACGTCTGAACTCTCTCCTTCCGCCCGCAGGCGATGCGGACGATGCGACCATCAATATCATCGCCGTCGCGCAGGCGGCCGTGGACGAGCTGCAGTCCAGCGCCCGCAAGGCCAATCTTACGGTGCGCATCTCCTCCGCACTCAAGGAGCTGCTGGTGAAGGCCAATCCGGAGCGCATCCGGATCCTCTTTAAGAACATCATCGACAATTCCGTCAAGTACATGAATCAGGCCGGATCCCTCATCATCACGATCTCCACGATCGAGAATGATATCTTCATCGTCCTGAAGGATACCGGCAACGGCCTCCCGCAGGAGGAGACCCGGCACATCTTCGAGCTGAACTTCCAGGGGTCCAACCGCATCAGCGGCAACGGACTCGGCCTCGCCCAGGCGAGAGCCATCGTGGAATACTACGGCGGCACCATCTATGCCAAGAGTGATTCCGGCAAGGGAATGGCCATCTACATTCAGCTGCCGGCCACCTGATCAGCCTGCGTTCCCGTACATAAACATACCGGAGGGCTTCCCATGAAAAACACCATCAAAATACTCATCTGCGGAATGATCGTCTTCTATCTGATCGCAGGCGGAATCGCCTTACTGCTCTCCCGCCGTGAGGAAAAATCCAATCAGGTCGACGCGCAGCTTTTTGCTCTGCAAAATGACACCATCATCGGAAATGCTTCCGAGGATGCACCGCTTCCCACGGCCGCAGGTTCAGAGGAAGATGCGGATGTGGCCGATGCCGGATCGGAAGGTTCCTCCGAAGCGGATGCAGTGGTTGTGGAAGTACATTACTACGCCTTCTCCCTGCAGGGCGTCACCTCGCACCTGAACGTCCGCGAAGAGCCCGCACTCATCTCCGCTTCCATCGCAAAGTTAAAGCCCGGCGCAACCGGCTATGTGCTGAGTCAGGAGGATTCCTGGTCCAGGATCCTTACCTCCGATGGCATCATCGGTTACTGCTACAATGATTATCTCGTGCTTACGGAGATTCCTGTGGAGGATTTTCCGGCGGAATATCGCTGATCCTTCCGTCCTCGATCCGGCATTCCCGGAAGCGGCTCCCGTAAGCGGCGTCATGATCGTGGCTCGCCACGATGACCGTGGTTCCCTGACGGTGAATGAGATCGAAGAGCTTCATGATCTCTGCGGAGCTCTCCGGATCCAGATTGCCCGTCGGCTCGTCCGCCAGCAGGAGCTTCGGGTTGTTCATGATCGCACGCGCGAGACAGACCTTCTGCTTTTCCCCGCCGGAGAGCTGATCCGGCATCCGTTTGAACAGATCCCTTATCCCCAACAGAGACAGTACGCTGATGATTTTGCGTTCTGTCTCTTTTTTTCCGAGGGAATATACATGCCGCACCAGTTCCAGATTCTCATAGACATTCCGGTTCTCCAGCAGCCGGAAGTCCTGAAAGACCACACCGATGCTCTGCCGGTAGACAGGTACCTTCCCGTCCGGCAGCTCTCCCAGATCCTTCCCGTTCACGAGGACGCTCCCGCGGCTCGCTTTCAGTTCTCTGGTCAGCAGGCGGATCAGGGTCGTCTTGCCCACGCCGCTCTCCCCGGTCAGGAGGACCCATTCCCCGTCCGCCACCTTCAGATCGGCGCCGCGCAGCACCTCCGTCCCCGGTTCATATCCTGCCCATACATCTCTCAGTTCTATCATCCGTCTACTGCAGCACGATCAGGCGATCCAGCTGCGACTCCTCATCCAGAATCATATCCCGCTCCACCGGCAGCGCGGCATTCATATCCAGATAGCTGTTGCTGTCCATGGACGCGCTCTTCTCCAGCTCGATCAGACGCAGAGCGGAACGGATCGGCTTGAACTGATTCAGGATAAAGATCAGCTGTGAGCGCTGCGTCTCGGTCAGATGCTGCGGGATCAGGATGGTGACATCAAAGATGCCGCCCTCGTCCATATTCGGAGGCAGCTCGCCGCGGTCCCTGCGGATCATTTCGATCATCGCATTGTGCTCGAGCAGGATCACTTCCTTGTCCAGCATGATGCGGAAAATCTGACGGATCACCTCCGCCGTCCCCTTGAAGCGGTTCAGGAGGTACGCATTCGCCACGAGATTGCGCATCACCTTCTCCTCGAGGAAGCCGCCGTTCAGGTCCAGCCCCATCCAGGAGGCATACACCGGAAGGAGCTCCGGCGGGCAGGTCTGCACGTCCAGGAGCTTCGGCAGGCGGTCGATCTCGTCCTGAAAATCCTGATACAGACTGGAAAAAACCGACATGTAGCGGTGGAAAAAGCTGTTCCGTTCCTGATAGATCTCGGGGAAGGTCGCCATGAAATTGTCTCCCTGTGCGGAGACCCACAGTCCTTCGAGCGTGGCATCTCCCGCCCCCAGCAAATCGATGGCCAGGAAGAGATACCGGCCGCGCAGGGTGTAGAGCAGGATGTCCCGTTGTCCCACGATCCGCAGTCCGCCGCCCTCACGGAAATAGTCCAGCTTGAGCTCCGAGGGTGCGTTCGGATTGGCCAGGACCTGCGCCAGGGTGCTGTAATCCCCGTCGTAATAGACCTCCGTATCGTCCGCCGCGATGGCATAGACGTAGCAGATCATCTCCTCGGGCATCTCCGCGCGGAAGCGGAATCTTCCCCAGTTGCTGTCCTCCGCGCCCGAATCGATGGGCGGCAGGAATACATAATGATGTCCTTCGCCTCCGTCCGATACCAGGCGTTCCTCCTGCAGCGTCATATGGTCCAGAAATGCTTTGCTCAGGCGGTTCTTTTTGATACTGTAATTATTTTCCGGCATATCCTCAGCCCCTGATCCTATACTTGATCATTCGTTACCAGTTCCAGTGAGATCCTTCCCACATGGAGCAACACATTTTCCTTCGGGAAAATATCCGCTTCGCGCATGGTGGCCAGGCTGGTCTTCTGCGGGCGGAGCGAAAGCTCGTACACATAGTCCACGCACTCGAGGGATTCAATGGCACGGAAGATATCCTCGAAGCGGAGCACCTCACCGAAGTTGCGATCCGAGTGAAGGTAATCCACCTGTGCGCGGAGCAGCCGCTCGATCTGTTCGCGGCTGTCGTTGTAATATACCTTGACGTAGACGGTCGCCTTGATATCCACGGCCGCGTATTCGGGCGGGATCAGTTCAAAGCGCGTCGTCAGCATGCGTCTGGCTTCCAGGCGTTTGGAGATGACATCCCGGTAGATCGGAGAAAGCTTGGGATGTTCCTGGTCCGAGCCCGGCAGAAGGGTCACACGCACCAGGTTCTCGCCATTCACACGCCATGCTCTGGCCTTGCGGATGCACAGGCCGGGCGTCGTCTCCACCAGATGCTCGTAATCCTGCTCCGTCACGGCCGTACAGACGCGGCCGATGTCCTGCAGGAAGCGCTTCTGCATCTGCTCGAGGGTCTCCCGGTAGACACCGCCGGTGCCGTCCGCACAGTTGCGGAAGACGATCCCGGGATAGTCCGGTGCCTTGAGGATGTTCCCGGCACGGATATTGCCCTCGTTGCCGCGGTTGACCGCCAGAGAGCCGATGTAGAGCTCGGCGCCGAGATAGTCGCCCGCTTCCTCGATGATGATCTTGCCGTCGCTTTCCAGCAGATGGTAGAAAAGCTGATCCTCACCGGCTTTTTCGGGACGGACGAAGTCATAGAGATATTCGCCGTTCTCATCTACGCGCCTTGCGATCAGGGAGAAGGACTCCCCGACGATATGGTTCATGGGAAGGTCGAGGGTCTGATGGTCGTACCCGAGCACCGTTCCGACATGATAGTTCTGCATGATCTTGCGGGAGTACATGACGATACGCACCGGGTCCTTCTGGCGACCGGGCCGGTATCCGAATTCCTTCTCGTCGAATTCGACGGTGTAATGCCCCTCCTCCTCCTGCGTAACGGTGCAGTATCTGCCCTCCTGTCCCTCTTTATTGACGATGAGGTAACGACGATAGGAGGAGCCTTTTTCTTCCTTGCCGAAGACGAGGAAATAGGGTTCATCGGAGACATTGTTCACGATGTGGATGCGGTCGGTGCGGGTGCAGATCCTGCAGGCGGCCTGGGTATCCTTCTGCCAGGCTTCGAACAGGAAGCCGTCGACATTCACGATCCTGGGGCGCACATCGTAATCGGCGCGCTCGAGGACGGCACGGATGCAGTAGCCGCGGGTGGGCATATCCTCATAGACCGCCGGCTCCTCTTCAGGGACGCGCATGCGCAGCTCGCCGCCGATGATGAATCCGCCGGTAAAATCGCGCACCTTCATCTCCTTGAAGCCGTCCGCGGTATAGCACTCCCAGCGGATCCCGGAGAAAATATCGCTCGCCCGTGAGTCGAGGGGATTGCGGCGGAAGGTTTTTTCCATGGTGAACTGGAAGATGATCTCGCGATCCGCGCCGGGAAGCTGATCGCAGATAAAGTACAGCTCGCTCCCTGCGGTGGGATGATCGCCGAAGATGGCAGCGGGTACGCGGACCTCAGGATCCTTCAGGTAGCTGAAATCGGATACCTTGTCCTCGCGCTTCGCGTAGATCCCGAGGATGTGGAAGCTGCCGATCTCCTGGGGACGGTTGGTCTCAAAGCACATATCCCCGAGGAAAAGCTTCTGTCCGTCCGGGAGAACGGTCTTGCCGTTTAAGTTGTCCGCGCTGATCAGGACACGTGCGGATTTGGCCTTGCCCGGTACGATGCCCGCCAGACGGAGGAGTCCCACTTTGGCCTCATAGGAGATATTGAGGATGGATTCGGCCTGGACCGCCTCGAAGGCGGTCAGGTTCTCAAGGATGGTAATGCCGGGGTCCGACGGGTTGTAATTGGTCCATTCCTCGGAATACAGGGGGAGCTTCGACATGACGTCGACGAAGCGCTCCTCAAATGTTTTGTTTTTCTCTTCCGCTATTCTAAGCACGGTACATCTCCTATTTTCTTGCTTATATGTGACGCCTGTGATCGAAGCTTATCCTCATACATAGTCCACATGAATCGCGTGCTTACCGCTGCGGACGACCATGAAGGGAGAAACTTCGAGGCTCTCGAGGTCGGTCTCGTGGTAGCCCGAGTAGTCGGTGTACGAAGCGACCAGCGTCAGCTTTTTGATGCTTGCGCTCCCCTTCAGGGTATTCAGGCGGAGCATGATCTGGGAACGCTTGGGCATGACGCCGATGTCCCAGCCGCCGCGTCCGTTCTCGCCGATCGGATTGAGGAAGTCCACCATGGCCTCGCGGACCTTGCTCTGCACCTCGAAGGTCTCCTCGAGGTTGTTCGTCTCCATCCAGACACTGACGGAGAGGCTGACGAAGATGGGCTCCACGATGTGAATGTTGTCCGGCGAGATCATCAGCTCGCAGCGCTCCAGAATGTAATCCTTGAGATTCTGGGCGATCATGTGGAAGGAATAGGATCCGTCCAGGAAATCCTTCATGAGGATCACGAAGCTCATATCGGACTCGGATCCTTTCCCGTCCGGCGTCTGTCCGAGGACGGCATTCACACGGTGGATATTGCCGGAGTAGGACAGGATCGTGCGGGTATAGTCCTCGAGGGATACGAGGCGGTTGCGGGAGTACAGGATATTGGCTCCGCGCTCGAGGGCCTCGGGTACGGTCTCCATATTGCTGCCGCCGAAGGCACGGATCGGATTGGAGATGGTATCGAGGAAAAGCGCCTCGCCGGTGACACTGCTGATCCGGCCCACTTCCACATTGCCGTCCGCACCATTGCTGGTGGAGAGCTGCACGCGGAAGGCGACATCGTCGATCACGCGCGGGATATCCTGATGAATGCCATCGCCGAAGAGGATCCGGTTGTCCATGCGATCGAGGATATAGCTGCGTCTGGGGGCATCATCCGAGAAACGGCTGACCTCCTCCCAGAGGACAAAGACACCGGTGATATTGCCCAGCAGATCGCGCTCCACACGGATGCGCTCCGGGTGCTCGAGCTGCATGGCCTCGATCTTCTCGCGGACCAGCGAATCCTTCTCGTTCACCCAGACCTGCGCGGACAGGATCTTGTCCGCAGTCAGGTTGAAGCTCTGGTCGGGGCCGACCTCATCGAGGTAATAGTCCTCCTCGCCGCCGGTATTGATATTGGTGACGGGGATCGCATTGAGCAGGATCCCGTCGATGGAGGGCAGGAACTGTGCCTGCTCATCGCTCCGCTCCACCTGGTAGCGGGAGATGCGGATCCAGAAACGACGCTTCCCTTCCAGCGTCATCTCGCGGAAGTCGGAGGGCGGATCAAACATCACGACGCCCGACTTGGCGAAGTCCTCGGTAAAGTCCAGCACCTTCATCTGGCGGAAGCCCTGATCGGTGCTGTATTCGTAGCGGCATTTGAGGGGCAGATGATACTGCATGTCGCGCACCATGAAAAAGATGCTGACCGGCCCTTCGTCGATCTTCTGGTCAAAGCCGAGATAGAGGGCATCCTCGGTGTATTCGGAGGGAACAAAGACGGGCGTGCCGTGATCCCGGCCGAATCTTCCGCTCAGGTCCTCCACTCTGGTTCCGTACAGCATGCGCACATGATCCGGCTCGATGAAATCTCCGTCGTAGGAGTAGGATACGTGCAGATCCTGGATGATCGGATAGTAATGGATCGCGGGGCGCATGTAGCAGTTGTCCGCGCGGACGAGCTGCATGCGAAGCGCACGCCCCACGTAGGCGCCGTTCTCACTCTCCTCCCAGTCTGCGGGGCAGCGGAAGGTGAGGCGGTATTCCCCGCTCTCGGTCTCCTCGAACCAGGTCGCGTATTCCTGGTCCGCTTTCAGTCGTTTCCAGCCGATCCCGTTGAAATACTCCAGCGTGATCTCGTCCGCACGGACCGTGGCCGGAACGGTCTCCGCGACCTTCTTCGGAACCTTCTTGATGATCTTAAGCTCGCTCTCCTCCTGCGCTCTGGTCAGATCGAGGAGATTCTCCCCGAAGGTTGCGCGGAAGGTGATGGTGATCTTGGCATTTTTCTGGGAAAAATACCGGTCGTGCCCGATGTAGCACTCGGAATAGAGCGACATCGTATCCGTAAAGGGCAGGAACCGCTTCGGATCGAGCTCGCTGACTTCGCCCACCACAAAATGGGCCGGCTGGGGATCTCCCTCGGAAGAGATGCCGATGGAGGTTGCTTTGCGGATCTTGCGAACGGGATCCGTCGCCTCGAGAACAAAGAGGGAATACTGCTCCTCACCGCCCTCCTCGAAGGCGATCTTCCGGCATTCGCCGTGTTTTTTGATGATCAGGGTAGCGCCATCCCCCACCTCTTCGAGATCGGTCACGGGCTGCAGACCTTCCTCCGCCAGATAGGAAATGCGAATGCGTCCCTCCGCGATGTCCTTCACCAGCTCGGGATCGCCCATGAAGCGCAGATAGACCGCGCCGTCCTCGGGATCAAATGCGGTGGTGTGGTACAGGGAAAGGGCGTTGCGCTCGATCCCCTTGCCGGCATGGAAGAGGGAAAAGGGCTTTACCAGATCCGTGTTCTCCTCCTGCTCCGCGCGCGATCCCGCCGCGCCGATGGCAGGCTCCCGCTCTCCGGGATAGAGCTCCGGGGTATCAAAGGATCCGAGCAGGGGCACCATGGTTCCCTCCTCGAGATCGGTGAGAAACATATCCGAAAGATTGGCGCTCGTCACATAGAGGGAGCGGTCGGTCTCGTACACGATCGGTGTCGCGTCATCGCTGTCCTCATCCGTCTGGAGCCTGGTTCCCTTTGCGATCCCCAGTCCCGGCACGGTATCGTCCACCATGCGGAAAACGACGATGCTTCTGGCCGGGATCGCCGGACGGAGCGTGAGATCGAGCATGTTGATGAACTCGGTGTGGTAACGCTCTACGATGTTGTTCATCAGATCGACATTTTCCTCCATCTGTCCGGCAAAAATACCGGCGATGGTGGAGCCGATGTCGGGCTGCTGCTCGGTATAGTTCCACTCGGGGACATAAGAGGATGCGAGCGAACGGATCTCGGCCCGGATGGACTCGCCCGTTCTGTGATTGATTTTAGGATTCTTCCACGTCGGTTGGCTCATAGACTTCTAACTCTTCTTCCTTTTCCGGTTGCTCGGCTTCCACATTGAGATAGAACGGAAAGACAAGGTTGTCGCTGGTATTGCTGCCCTGCAGGGTATAGTCGATATTGATCAGAAGGACGCCCTGACTGTCACGCATCTCGGTGGTGATATTGACATCCGCGATCCGCGGCTCCTGTGAGAGGATGGCCTCCGTGATCTCGCGGACGAGAATGTTGGTGGTGGTCGCGTTGATGTCCATAAAGGTGTAGCTCATCAGATTGCAGCCGAAATCCGGTCGGACGAAACGTTCGGTCTGCTGGGTCATCAGAATGATATAGATGGATTCCTTGACGCTCTCCTCGAGGGACGATGTCTTGAATCGCCCGGTGACCACATCGATCTGCGGCGGGAATTTCATCCCTGTACCGAGGAAGCTCTTATCGGTTGTACTCTGTGCCATGTTAATCTCCTAAAATTTGTGCCTCTATTGACGCCTGCGGTGACCTATATATATGCCTGTCACCCCAGCTTTACGGGCGTACCCTGTACGGAGACGGGACCGCTGCTCTCGAGGGATGCGTTCGACGCGCCCTTGACCTTCACGCTGCTGCCGCTTGCATCGAGCTTGCCCGAGGCCTGAAGGTTCATCGCGCCGCTCGTCTTGCACTCGAGACTGCTTGCCTTGATCGACACCTTTCCGCTCTCGCCGTTCATGATCACTTCGATGGAGGACCCGACCTTCACGGTCAGCTTCTTCTCGGACTGCACCGTCATCTGACCGGTCTCCGTCTTCATCTCGATGAAGTTCTTGCCCTTCTTGTCCGTGATCCGGATCACCTGATTTTCATTGTCGATCAGGATCTTGTGTTCCTCTCCGGCCGAGGCGATCGTGATCTTGTCCTTCTTGCCCTTCTTGTCCTCCGCGTTGTCCTCGAAGGTGATGGTACTGCCATGCTTCGTCGTGATCGCCTTGAACTGGTTCTTCTCGTCCACCTGCTTTTTCAGGAAGCCGTCCGCCGTCTTGGGGATGCACCCGATGATGTAGGGGCGCTCGATATTGCCCTGCTCGAAGACCAGCAGCACCTGGTCCCCGACCTCCGGCAGAAAGTAATGCCCCCAGTCCTTGCCGCTCGACGGCATCGCCACCCGCGCCCAGAGGAGCTCGTTCGCATCCTTGTCCCGGGAGGGGATCGCCACACAGACGCGGCCGGGCATATTCTTGTCATAATTTTTCGTCACCAGCCCGAGCACCACGCCGAAGATCCGGTTGTCGCCGGTCTCCGTCTTGGTCACCTGCCTGGCCGCGATATCATCCAGTACATCGTAGAGTCCCATACATGCTCCTACTTCACGCTGGCGGCCTTGCCCGTCAGCTTGGTATAAAATCCGTGCTCACCGTCCATGACATGCCGCACGCTCGTGATATAGAACTGGTTGGAGGCCCCGTCGCCGAGACCCTGCAGCTCCACGAAGCTCCCGGGGATGAGATCGGGGAGTCCGAAGATCTCGCATTCCAGCGTTCCGAAGCGGTAAGCCATGTCCTCCATGAGGTAGTTCATGCGGTGCTTGATCTCATCGGTCGAATCGGCCGTCGGATCGATATAGACCTTTTGCTGTCCGGACACCAGCGCTTTCGCCTTGTTGCCCTTGGAGATCTTGTTGGAGGATTTGGTCTTGGCACTCATCACCTTGGCACGCCCCACATCCACATTGCGCACCTCGATGGTTCCCACCAGACCGGTGATGTCATAGCCGACATTGAAGTACCGAAGGCCCGTCGACGGACTGATCTTCATCAGCACGTCCTTGCTGTCCTTCGCCTTGCGGAAGTACACGACATCTCCCACCGAGAAAAATTCGTAATTGTATTTTTTCGCCGCCTTGACGACAAATTCATAATCGCTCTCCACCACCATCTCGATGGTACGGTCCGAGGTCTTCTCCCCGGACTGGGTCGTAGCCGCGTTTTTGTCCGGCGTATCGGTGATCTCGAACTTGCGGATCGCGCCGTTACTCTGGAGCTTTTTGTAGGCGCTCTGCTCAAAGATCTTTTTGACCGCGTCGGAATAGAACTCGGCCTTGATCTGGCGGGCGTAATTGTTGGCCATCATGATGCCCTTGATGTCCATCGCCGTCACCACGATCGCGGGGATCCCGTCCCGCTCATACTGGAAGTTGACCCGCGAGATGAAGCCGCGGAAGACCTCCATCAGCACCGGCTCATAGCCCATGGAGATGGTGACGGTCGATCCGATGGCGACATAGTTTTTCACCGCCTTGAAATTAAACGCCGTCACCGACGCGTCGAAGGCATTGTAAATGCGGAAGGTGGCGATGGAAGCCTCAAAATTGCAGGTATTTTCCACCTCGATGTCACCGACCACGATGCCCTTCTTGTTGGCCATGATATCCTTGTCATTTACCTTCACCGAAGCGACCGGATAGGAAAAATTCTGATAGGTTTTTTTCAGAGAATCAAAATCAAGCATATCGCTATACACCTATATTCAGCAGATTGCCGACCTTCTGTCCCGCAGTGGTCAGAAGCAGATCGCCGCTTCCGAAGGCGTCTTCAAAGTGCTTCGCCCATGCACCCATACCGTCCTTGCTCACCGCTTCATCCACGAGCACGATCTCCAGATTGACCTCGGCCCGGATCGGTTCTCCGATGGTATTGAACATGGTGTACTGGGACTGCAGATTGCTCAGCACGCCGGTGTAGCTCATCTGTCCCCAGCTGAAGATCACCATACGGGTATATTTGTTGCGCAGGGCCGCGATCAGGCCCTCGACCTCCGGGCGGACGGAATTGGTCTTGCCCTTGCCCGCGGCCTTGTTGCGCATCACGGAACGCGCCGCTGTATTGGCGAGCTCGAGCGGATTGTCGATCCCGTCGTTGTACATGAACGCGTCATGCCGCTCCACGTGGTCAAAGATCAGCTTGACCCGCAGCGACAGACGCACATCCATCTTCTCAAAGCTGATGCCGCCGGGCTTCGTGTCGTCCGCTTTTGCGGGGGACACCTTCTGCACGAGACCGCCGCCGTAGCCGGACAGACGCAGCTCGTTTGGATTGAACTGCACCTCAAAGCATTTGAGCGTGGCTCCGCTGCCGGCCAGACCGACACCCGTCTGCCCTTCGAGCAGAGAGGAGGCCTTATCCAGCACATCCGTATCCACCATCTCGGTGAACCTGCTCATCCCGCCGAGTGCGCCGCCGCCCTGCGGCTGGGGGGCTTTCTGTTCCTTTACCTGGGTCTTGCGCTTGTCGATGATCTGGATCGTCGCCTTCTCCGTCAGACCGACCGCGCTTTTTGCCATATCCTTTAAATTCGCCATATTGGTTGGTCCTTTACCGCTAGATCGTCAGATTCAGCAGGGAATTGTTCAACGCCTTCTGAGCAGTGGACAATCCGCCGCTCTTCGTGTTCAGGTTCTCGGATCCGAAGGCTTCATCGAAGGCCTTGTTCCACATTTTCTCGTAATTATTGCCGTTTACGGCACTCTGCGACTGGAAGAGGGACATTTCCACGACGCCGCGGATCGGGTGCCCGGAGGAATTGAACATGGTATAACGGGCGTTCACGCTCGTGATCTCCCCCTGGAAGGACATGCCGGACCAGAAGAACAGCACCTCTCTGGCCTCCTCAAGGGTAAGCAGGGACAGGAGTCCCTCCACCTGGGCCTGTACGCTGTAGCCGCCGTCCTTGATCTGCTTGGCCGCATTCATCGCATGACTCGCGACCGCGCTGGTGTTGATCCCGGTGTCATTTCCCTCGATGGAGAACGCATCCGCCACATTGACATCGTCGAAGATCAGCTGGAAGCTCATCGTGGTCGTGGACGGCTGGTCGATCTGGGTGACCTGCGTATTCGCCATGGAACCCATACCGCTGCCCTCATAGCGCACCTGATTGCCCGCCGAGGATTCGAGATAGATGGAGGAGGGATTGTACTGCACCTGCATCATGACATATTTGGCAACATCCGGCCCCATCGCCGTCAACATTTCCGCCACACCGAAGGATTTTCCGGCCTTCATGACTTTCCGCGCGGCATCGGTGACCTTGGATCCCATCTTGAACATATCCGCGCGGTCCGTGGCATAATCCGGATCCTGCTTGGCAGCGATCTTCGCTTCGTTTGCCGCATGGCGCGCCTTCACGACGGTCGGACTGAGTACCACCAGGATTGCTTTGGGAATATTGCCTGTGATGCTGGATAGGACATTGTCCCAATTGGTGATGGCCATCCGGTCCTCCTTTCTGCCTTAGATTCCTCTTCGGCTCTTCTCGTTCTGGAGCCTTCGCTCGATGCGTGTCATGACTTCGTTGGAGATCGTCCCCATCTGTCTGCGCACGCCGTTTTCAATCATCTCTTCGATCTCGCGGTCCGTCCGCTGATGGACCTGCTGGGTCGTCTGCTGCGTGACCACGGTCTGCTGCGTCTTCTGGATCTGAAGATTCGACTCCGTGGTCTCCTGCACCTTCTTCTCCGTATTTTTCCGGAGCTCTTCGAAGGTCTCCGCGATCTCTTCCTGGGTCAGATGCTCCTCGCGGCGGTGAACCATGGATACCTCCGGGATCTCCTGGGGTTCCCGGGCCTTCGCGGATTGTCTTCTGCGCCTGCGGGAAACGCGCTGCACATCCTCCTGCCATGCGCCCGCAGCCTCACCGGCCTGCGCGCCCGGAGCCACCGTCTCGCGCACGGTCTCGAGATTGCGCAGGTTCAGGGTCTCACGTTCCCTCTCCCGGGTCTCCTGCTGACGGAGCATCTCCGTCGCACGCGTCTCCCGGATGCGGGTCAGCTCCTCCCGGAGCTGCTCGGGTGACACATTCGTCAGATTCATCTGCCGAAGAAGTGTCGTATCGCCCTCCAGATACTGCATCAGGGCCTGCGTCAGTTCCGTCTGTCCCGGTGCCGTCACCAGCTCCTGCGTCCTTACCGGAGAAGGTGCCTGCTGCTGCTGCTCCCGGGCCTGCTCCTGGCGGATCTGCGTCAGTTCCTCCGTCAGCCGTTCCGGGGGCAGATGGGTCACATTCATCTGATCGAGCAGAGTGGTATCTCCCTCGAGATACTGAAGCACGGCCTGGGTCAGCATATCCGGTCCCTGCATGAGGGCCGGCTCCGGTCCCTGCTCCCGCAGGGTGGTCTGCCGCTCGGTCTCGCGCACCTGCTCCTGCCGGATGTTGTTTATCTCCGACATGAACCTTTCGGGCTCCACCCGGGTCATATTCAGCTGCTGACGCACATTGGTATCGCCGCCGAGATACTGCTCGACTGCCTCCACCAGCTGCGCCTGCTGATCCGGAAGCACCATGGAGGCTGCGCGGATCATGCGCTCCCTTGCGTCCGGGATCTCCTCCTGCTGCTGCAGGATCTGTGCGACATACGTGGGATCCGACAGCGCGCGGAGCGCGTCCTTCCTCGTCTGCTCGCGCTGATCGATCTGCCGGCGCACCTGCGTCCGGCGCATATCGTTCAGGATCTTCACATAGGCATTCTGCCTGGATACATTCTGCTCGTTGATCTCATTGAGCTGCTGCCGGAGCTCCTGGAGGTTCTGCTCCTGGTGCGTAACGGAGGTCTCCTCGGTGAGGTCCCCCTCGCGCAGGAGGGAAAGAAGCTGCAGGGTATCCCCCTCGTAGGTGGTCTGACTGGTCTCCTCCGAGCGGGAATTTTGCAGAAACGTGCGCGCCAGATTGGAGATATACCGGCTGACTTCCTCCGTCACCACGGGGCGCTCCGTGATCTCGCGTTCCTTCTCCGTGATCACCTCGGCCTCGGCTTTTTTCTTTCTGCCCCGTTTCGGCTTTTGCGGCGCCTCCTCCGGGGTCTCTGCGGCCTGCACGGTGACATTCGTCTCCGTGGTCCGGTCGCCCTCCCGCAGGTAGGTCAGGTCCTGACGGTAGCTGAGGGACTGCTCCTGCAGGATCTCGTTCGTCCTGCTCTCCATCCGCATCAGCACATTGTCCGCCATATGGTAGAAGCTGCTGCGCAGATCATAAAAATGTGCCGCCTGATCCGTAAAATGATCAAAGCTGACATGATAGACATTTTTCAGTGCTTCGAGAAGTACCGCCGAATTGATATTCTGCCGGACCTGCGTGGTATCCGTCTCGGATTGGTAGAGGCTGTCCTGCTCGTAGACATTCTCACTGCGGTAGATGAGGGACATTTCCGGTCCGCCGCTGGCCTCGCGCAGGCGCTCGAGCAGGATCTGGGAAGCCAGATAGCTCTGCTCCGAATTGCGGAGCTCATTCGTCTGGATCCGCTCCGTGCTCAGACTCTTCTGGAAATTCTGTACGATCTGGTACACCGCGCCGGTCTGCAGGCGGTGGAAGATCTGCGTGTAGAGACGGTTCTCCGTGCTTTCCGACACTTGTGTCGTTTGATTCTCCTGCCGGAGGTTCTGCTCCGTCTGCTCCAGCAGTTCCCGGTATTCCTCGCCGTAGAGCCAGTACAGATTGATCAGCTCGTTGGTATTTTTCGTCTCCTCCGTCATCTGACGGATCTGCTCCATGAATCTGCGATCATCCCGTATCCCCAGCTTGTAGAGGACATCGGTGATAAAGCTGCGGTCCTGATAGGTCAGATGCACATCCGCGGATGCGAGGATCCGGTTCATGGCATTGTTGATCAGCTCGATCTTCTCCTCCACGGAGACGAGCTGCGTATTCTGCGTGATCAGGGTCGTCATGTTCCCTTCGGAATAGTAATATTCCTGCGGAACGGTCATGATATGGAGAAGGTCCTCCTGCTCGAGATGCGCCGGGATCAGCTGGTAGGATCCGCGGATGCGCTGGCAGAAGGCCTCCGAATTACCTGCTATTTGATTGGCCGTCTTAAGCTCAATGGGAGCCTTGATGGTGAGCAATTTTCTATCTCCTTATCCGCCGCAGGATCATCTGGTGCCCAGAGCGCTGGCTCTGGTCGCCCCTTTAAGCCGCTCCGCGGTCATGGCACGCAGCGTATTCTGCGGTTTTGTGCCGGGCTTGTGCACCCAGAGGGTCGTACCCTGCTCGGTCTGAACGGGCTGCGCCAGATTCTGCTTTGCACGCAGCGTATTCTGCGGCTTCGCGTCGGGCTGGGACACCCAGAGTGCCCGCTCGGGCGCCTGCTGCCCCGGCTGCTCCTTGGGCGCCTTCGCACGCAGGATCTTGCTTACCGCCGAGGGATTGTACTTCCACAGTACGACCTCCGGTCGCTCCTGCTGCCCTTCCCGGACCTCCGGGATACGACCGCGCAGAGATTTCTGCTTGCCGGTCTTGCCGTTGGACTTCCAGATCACCTGCGCCGGCTTCTCCTTCTGGCCCGGATGAAGCGTGGTGTCTACCTTGGGCGCGCGGCCGCGCAGATTCGTCTGAGGGCCCTTGATCGGATTTCCATCCTCGTCCGTCTTCGTCGTGAATTCCCACTTGACCGGCTCCGGCGCTTTACCTGCAGTCCCTGCCCCACCGCGGGTCATACGGCGGGAGGTATCGCCCTCCTCCGTCCATTTGGCCGCGTTCGGGTTCGCGTAATTGTTCGCTTTCAGTGCCTTCAGCCATTCCGCAGAACTTGCGCGGGAGTCCACCAGTTTAGCCCGGCTCGGGATCTGGATGGTCTTATCCTTGTCATATTTCCAGAGATTGGGATGCTTGTCCGCCTCTGCCCGCACGGACTTCTGTGTGTCTGCGCTGTGCGGCATGCGCGCGTAGGTCGTCTTGATCGGATTGGTGGAATCTTCCTTGTAGGAGCCGCGCGTGATGAAATTGCCCGGCGTCGTCAGCGTGATCAGCTCACGGTAGGCGATCGTGACGGTCTCGGTGAGCAGCCCGCTCTGGTCTGCGTTCAGTTCCCCATAGGTCTTGCTGATCACGGTGCAGCCCGTAAAGACGAAGGTGCGGACCGGCGTGAAATTCTTGTACATCTGGGAATTGGTCACAAAAAGGAAGACCGGCAGGATCAGCTCCGCCCCGTTGGTCAGAGGATCGATCCAGTCGCTGGCCACATAACGCTCCACCTCGAATTTGAACGGCTGGGAAATGGGCTTTCTGCGGATGTGGACATAGTCGTTGAGACCGCCCTCCTGGATGTATTCGTACTCGTTCTCCTTGGTGAACGCACGAACCGACTTGCAGGGCAGATCAAAGACCGCCTCCACACGCAGCATGAAATTGAAATTGACGGCGGGTTTGGCCGCATTATTGTAGACAAGCGCATTGACCCTCGGCGCCCGATCGTTCACATCCGGTGTATAGATGGTATTACTCTCTTTCGCCTTCTCCTGGAACAGACCATGCTCTTTCTCAAAGTCTTCGGCCGTCTTTTCCCCCGAATCCTCCCCGGACTCCTCTCCGAAATCCTCCTCGGAATCCTCCTCGGATTCGTCTTCGGAATCCTCCTCGGAATCGTCCTCGGATTCGTCTTCGGAATCATCTTCCGATTCGTCTTCGGATTCGTCTTCGTTCTCTTCTTCCGCCTCGATCGGATCCTCTGACGGGTCCGCCGGACTGTTCTTCGGATCCTCTGCCGGATCCGCGGGATTGGTGTTCGGATCTTCCGCCGCGGGATTCTGATTCATATCGCCGGAATTAGCCATGGCACGTCCTCTCTTCTTTCGAAACGCAACACTTTATCGAATCAAATCTGTCGAACGCCCCTCAGGCCCTGCCGAGAGGCTTCATATCCAGAATACTTTTTTCTTTTCCTTCTTCTTTCGAGGGATTCAAATTCTGATTGATCCGGGAAATTTCACTGCACCAGCGCCGCCTGCTGACATGCTCCAGCTTCAGCACCTCCTCCTCACTCCAGTGGAAATAATAGGAGATGAAGGACATTTCCCGGTAAAGCTCATCCTTGGGATAAAGCTTTATCCCTCCAGTGTAAAATTTAGCGGCACCTCAAAGCTCTTGCCGCAGTCGGGGCAGGTGCAGGTCATCACCGGTGCCTCGATGTCATTGATCCTCTGGTACATATCCTGCAAAAATGCCAGGTCTGCCGTGAACATGCCCTCGATCATGTTGGCACTCACGGTCGGAACACCCTCGAGCTCCGTAATGACTTTGCTGAGGATGACGATCGTCAGATAGGACGGATTGGACAATACTCTGGGATCCCGCGTTGCCGAGATCTCATCTCCCGCCGTTGCCAGGCGCATTTTTCCCTGACGGTGTATTTCTCCGTTTCTGTCCACATAACCTCTGGGAAGCGTGAATTCATATATTGTTTCCATTTCCGATTCTCCTTAAAAAAAGAATGGTTCCGGTTCGTCTTTCCATCATGGATTTCGGCTGTCGCGAAATGCGGCAGCCGAAACCCCATACCCTTAGTTAGGGATTACCAGCTCTTCATAAGCCAGTTCCACGGACTCAATTGCGATATCACTGTTCTTTGCATCCAGATCAGGTGCATTGTACTTTGCTACCCATGCATTGGTCAGAACCCAGGTTCTGATGCCGGAGTGGCTTTCCACTGCGCCGGTCGGTGCGCCGGGGTTGATATCGATGAGCTCGATCGTTACATCATGTCTCGGCATCTCGCCGCGGATCTCGGATACGCACTCCTGGATCCAGGTCTTGAAAGCACTGTCAAGGATGTAACCCATCTTCAGGGTGACATTGCCGTGCTTGACCAGGCCGGGAATCTTGACGGGTGCAAGAGATCCGGAGTTGCCCTGCCGGAACTCGATCACATCGACAGAGGCCTCTACTCCCGTAACCTCGCTGAACGCTGCGGTTCCCGTGATGGAATCCACGGTTACGAGGAAGTTCATTTTTGTCAACGGATAATAGGAACCTGCTCCGTTATCATATGTACTTGCTGCCATATTTCACTATTCCTTTCTTTGTTAAGAATTAATTGCATCGAATAATGGGAATGTAATTATTCCTCGCCGCCTCCGGCTTCCGCGGTATGCTGCGTCACTCTGAAGATGACGAACTCAGCAGGCTTGGAAGGTGCAATACCGATGTTGCAGATCAGTCGTCCGTTGGCAATATCGTCCTTGGTCATCGTGGAAGGCCCGATCTCCACAAAGTAGCTCTCGGAAGCGGAGCTTCCTGCCAGCATTCCGTTTCTCCACATTCCATCGAGGAAGGAGGTGATGGAAACACTGACTCTCTGCCACAAAGCAGCATCGTTGGGCTCGAAGACAACCCAGTTGGTATTTGCACGGATGCTCTCTTCGACATAGATGAAGAGTCTGCGCACGTTTACATACTTGAAGGCAGCGTTACTGGAAGCAGTACGAGCGCCCCAGACGCGGATGCCCTGTCCGGGCAGTGCACGGATCAGGTTGATGCCTTCCGGATTCAGGAGATCCTGCTCGTCCTTGGTGTAGTTCACCTTCAGGCCGGAGCAGAAGACTGTCTCGTTGGCCGGAGCCTTGTGCACGCCTCTGTTGATATCTGTTCTGGAGTAAACTCCGAGGACAGCTCCACTGGGCGGTACGAAATCGGGCTTGCCGGTTGCGCGATCCAGAACCTGGATCCAGGGGTGATACATTGCAGCATAGGTCGAATCGATCAGTCCGCGGTACTCAATCAGATCCTGCGTCTTATAAGCATCCTTGGGCATATCGATCACTGCAAAACGGTTCTTAAGATTCTCGCAGTGTGCTACCAGGGCGACGATCACATCGGGCATCGTAACGCCGGGGATAGCCAGCATGCTGATCGTGTTGTTCTCTACAAATGCCTGCAGACCGGTGCGCTTGCCGGGGCCGTTGTCCTCACCGATAAAGGTGGTAGCCTTTACCTTGGACACGGAGCCGTCGCTGCCGCCCTCGAGCAGGAATGCTCCGGAGGTGTTGCCCTCGCCGAGGATCTGCTCTACGGGGTTGCCGATCTCGGTATCTGCTTCGATGCCGATCTTGACCAGTTCACTACCGGTCATCTTGGTGATGATATACTTCGGGGACTGAGGATTCAGGGAAAGCTCCGTATAGTTCTCAGCCTCGTCTGCATAACGAACACCCAGATCGAAGGTCACCAGGTACAGGACCTTCTTGGGGATCATTCCGGGATCTACTGCTGCATCCGGAAGATCTTCCTCAAATACGACAGTGCCGTCAATTATGGTCTTAATGCGGTTATAGGTACCGTCAAATTCCACCAGGTCGCCTTCTCTGAAGCCTTCCAGGCTCTTTGCCTTATAACCGATATCTGTCTTCTCAAGAAGCTGAAGTCTGTGCTTTTTCACGGTGTTGAGCGTGATCTGCACCTTCTCGCCCCACTTGCCGGGATTGGCTGCTTCCACGGTCAGGATTCCCTTCTGAGCCTTAGCGGGAACTGCATCCGGAGGAGCAACACGCATGACGAAGCATCTGGTTCCGCCATTGCTGAAGAACTGTTCAACACTGTGCGCAAGATAACGATACTCGCCATATGCAAATTCGCTTAAGAAGCCGCCGAACTGGGAACGGAAGCTCTTAAAGCTGGTCACGAGCTGAGGAACGCCCGAGATAGGTCCTTTTTCTGCAAGGCCGACAAAGCCGGCGGTACTGGTGCCTACACCTTCAATGCTTCTGGGAGAGTTGTCATATTCCTCAACATATACTCCCGGAGAAAGATATTCTGCCATATTATTTTTCCTTTCGTTTTCCTTTTATTATTTTGCTGACGCCTTCATCTGTCCAGGCGTTGTGATGGAGATCTGTCCCGCATAGGCGCACATCATTTTGCAATCCTGTGTCAGGCAGGGCTTTCCTCCGATCAGAATCTTGGGTTTGGTCGGGATCCAGGTGCCTGCCGGTACGGGCATGCAGGGCTGTGGTGTCAGGACACCGAGCGCTGCAGCGGTTGCCGCCGCCACCTGCGGATTGGCCAGGGAGGAACACATTCCGAAGGGCCCGATATTGGCTCCCGCCTGGGAGTCGGTGATCGTTACGGCCGGTCCGTTCTGTGTCATGACTTTCTGCTGGGAGGTCACCCGGATCGGTGCCGGGTTGGTCCCGAAGGTGCAGATGCAATTCCCTCCGAATGATACTAGTTGACTCATACTTGCTCCATCATATTACTTTTTCTGCTACTGCAGATCCCAGGACTGTGATTCAGGCGCGTCATCATGGAAGTCGATCACTCTGAAACTTTCCTCTCCCTTTATGACAAAACGGACAAGGTATTTCAGGTTCTCGGCGTCATCTCTGACTCTTAGCAAATAATTGCCTTTTCCATCCACCGATCCGAAGACGATCCTCTGAATCGGCGTACTGGTCGTAAATTCGCCCTTTAAGGGCTCGGCCAGCTTGATTCTCTGGGGCGGCAAAGATTTTACCACCTGAATTTTTTCAAAACTCTCTCCGTCTACCAGCGCGTACCAGAGACTCTCAAATTCCAGACGGCTTCCGAAGGGCTTGAACAGTTCAATGATCCTGTCCTTTGCACTGTAGGAGCCGAAGGAAAAATGAGGACGTGCTCCGAACCTCACTGCTTCGACGGATTCCAGAGATGGAATGGTTCCGGAGAAACTTAACACTTTCTCACCATGCGAACAGTTCTCTGACGGTATCAGGAACGCGGTGCAGGTTGGGACGTTTTCATCCAGATTCCCGTATGTGAGGTGGGTTTCCCAGCTTTCATATCCGGCCACATCGATTCGTATGAGACCATCGTCTCTACCGGTGTTGATCAGAAGATAAAGGCCGCTTCCCCGTACCTCCGGGCGAATGATCTTTCCATCTTTTTGGAACTTTACGTTTCTCTCTTCAATCGGCGCTCCCGTTGTGGTATCTACCAGCGAGATCACCAGATCCAGCTTGTTGTGAATGACAGAAGCGCACATGCTTTCCTACCTCCTTTCCTGCAGAACCCAGCGGTGCTGAGATCTGAAAAATGCTCGGGGATTATTGGGCGTCCTCCCCGGCCAGATGGATGCCGAACTCGGCCTCCGTGACTCTCGGTGTATCGATCACGACCTCGCTGGACAGGAACACGGGTGCCGCCTTATAGAACAGGCTGATCTGATAGGGCTTGCTGATCGCCTGCCACACCCGGACCTTCTCCTCCAGACTTATCTTCGCCTGAGACAGTACGATCGGAGGTTCCTGCGTGTCGAGCCACTTCTGCAGCTGATGCGGATACACGGAGCTGTTATCATTGACGATCTGTGCGATACGTCCAATGATCTTTTGGATATCGGGATCCTTCAGGCCCATCTGGGATCCCCCGTTTATAAAAACCATATAGTAGAGCGCATATGGTCTCGGCGGCTTCTGGATCTGTACCCTGCCCTTCTGGATGACCTGGGGCTGTGTGACCTCCACGTCCTCCTTGATATCGTACAGGTACAGCCCGACAATATAGTCCACGTCCTGCGACGCGGGAGAGGAGATCTCTATATTGTTCGGGGAGGGAATCGGCTCGGGACACATCTTCTCCCGGAGCGTCTTCACGATATAATTGCTGACATCGGATATAATCGGATAATCTGCCATTTTGTACTTCCTTTATCGCCTACTGCGCGGCCATCATGATGTCCAGGATCTCGGAGATGCTTTCTTCCAGTTCCTTGTTCAGGCACAGCGCGTAATCACTGCTGTTTACGTACAGCGCATGGCACTGGAAGATCTCCTCCGTATCCGTCTCTGCCAGATACATCTGCCTGCTCTGCATCTGCGGCTCTCTGCCGATCTCGATGATCTCCTCCGGATTTGCTGCGGAGGAAAGGGTTACCTGCAAATTGCCGGCCGCGAAAGTGTATACCACGGTAGTGGCATCCAGGTAAGCCGTCGTGATCGCATCGTCATAGGAATACCGGCATCCGGCCACATACGCGACGGTGGAAGCCTCGATATATTCCACTTCCTGACTCTTCTTGTACTGCTTGTAGACGTAGCCGCTCTTCTGCGCCAGGAGATCGCCGGCCAGGATTCCGGCCAGGCGCTTTGCATCCGTATTGCCCTTGTCCGCGATTCCGGATACCACACCGACGAAGACCACCTTCTCCTCATCGGACATATCATCAAATGCTTCGCCCATCAGGCTCTCCAGATAGGCCATCAGCTGATCCGCGTTCATCGAGAGGATATCGGTTCCGAGACCGCTCTTCTCCGCGAGCAGACTGTTTTCCTCGCTCTCATCGATGCAATCCGCCACCTTCTTCAGGGCATCCTTGATCGAAGGATCCATACCGCTGCCGGAGCCGCTGCCGGAGCCGCTTCCGGAGCCGTCTCCGGTGCCGTCTCCGGTGCCGGCCGCCATCTTCTCCAGAATATCCTTCAGGGCACCTAGCGAATCCGTATCGCCGAGCTGTGCCAGCGCTTCCAGACCGTTTCCGAAGGGACCATCCAAATCCAGATCCCCCTCCGCGATCAGCGAGAGAAGATCATTTAACAGCTCTTCTCCCAGTGCGGCCAGGGAGTTGCCGAGCTGGTTCAGAGTGTCGAGATCATCGCCGCCAGAGCTCCCGGGCGTTTTCAGCTTCGCAGCCAGAAGCGCCTCCTCCTTGCGGATGTCCAGGTCCACGGCTTCGATCTGAACCTCCAGATCCGCCGCGAGTGCGAGGTCATTGTCATCGAGCGCTTCCAGGCGTTTCTCCTGCAGCTCTTCCTTCTTTTCCTTCAGCTCATCCAGCTTGGACTTAAGGCTGTCATCGGAGGCCTTGATATCCGCCGCCAGATCCTTCAGCCAGTTCTTGAGGGCGTCCACCGAGGTACTCGCATAAGGCGAGAAAGCGTCATCCCGAATGCCTTCCCGCATGGAATCGGTACCGGATGCCATATCGAGCACGGTCTTAAGCGCATCCGCCGCACCGAGCCTGTCGACCTTGGCCTTGATCAGGAACTGTAGATCGCTCCGCGCGGTCTCGACCTCCGCCTGCTGGTTATCCAGCGCTTTCTTGGCTGCTGCCGCGCTCTCGTTGTTTTTCACGGATGCCTTGTATTCCGCGGACTCTCCCATGGCCAGCTTCCGGGCATAGGCTTTCTGCGCCGCGTCGATCAGATAGCTGTTCAGCTCCCGGAGCTCCTTGGTCCGGTCCACGATGAGTCCGGACGAGATATTCCGGATCACGATCAGATTCTCCACCGATGCGTCCGAGGCAGAGCTGTTTATGACTTCCATGGAATATTCATATTCCCGGTGTCCGAGGACGCTTTCCGCATCCTCCAGACGGTTGGCGGCGTGTGTACTGTAGGAAGCGTCACACTCCTGAATCGCTGTTCCGATGGCTTCCAGAAGGCTTGCGTCCGTGGCGAAGGAACGGACATCGGTCTCCGGCTCCTTCTCTTCCTCCTCTTCCTCCTCTTCCTCCTCTTCCTCCTCGTCAGATGGCAGGATGACATTCGGGTCATAGTCGGATCCGCTGCAGTATGTGAAGAGCTGCTGCAGAAGGTTTTTGTCCATCTCGCTGAGCTGATAGAAAACCTCCGTTCTTCTGGCGGAATCCACCTTGGCGATGAGCTCGTGTACGACATCCGCCTCGGCATCCTTGCCGGCCGCCTTCAGCCGCTTGTAAGCCTCATACAGGCTGTTCACCTGCCGGTCCAGTTCATAGGTTCTCTCATTTCGCAGATTCATCCCGAAGAACTGGGTCAGAACATTGTACAGATAGGTATCGGATTCTACGGTTCCGCGTGCTTCGGAATTGTGATTCTTCAGATAATCCTCCAGGCTCACCGTGATCGGTTCGCTGGCGGATGCATACTGCTGCCAGACGGCCGACAGCTCCGGCAGGGATTTCAGATCGTAGGGATCCGGCACATCAAAGGGATTGACGACCGCCCCCGTCAGTGCATTCGTCATCGTGCCGTTGGACCCGATGACATATTCGATGAAAAGAGGTCCCAGGACATCCTCTCCCACCGGGTCGCCGGATCCGGCGATGTCGTTCAGACTCTCCGCATTGGTGATGTCAAACCACTTGCCGTGATCCAGCTCGGACTTGTAATAGATGGTCGACTGTCCCGACTGGGATGCGCTGTCCTGTGCCTTCTCATAGAGTTCGTCGTTCAGCGCGTCCTTGTGGATCAGATAGGTTCCGATGAACAGGGTGGAATCCTCGATCGTATTGGTCTTCACATATACGGAATACGTGACCGCACTCGATTCGTTGAACGCACCCTGTACCAGATCACGCACGAACACGCCCGCGGTGAACAGAGCCATGATGCCTAATGCAATTAGAAGGGTTGTTCTCAGGGATTTCTTCATTGCGTCTCTTTCTTTACTATCTCACCGGTTGACACTTTAAATCTGCCTGTTTCCAGAACGGCCCCGGATTCATCGCAGAGCTCGATCTCCAGGTCGGACAGGCCTGCTCCCATGAGTCCGAGATATACCAGGGGCTTTCCGACATCGATCATCTTACTGCCGCCCAGATAGGACCCGTTGGTGTGGCGTACCCGGAACTTCTTCGCATTCAGCGTCTCCAGAGGAGTCACCTTCAGGGAAACCATTCCGGTCACATCATTCATCTCCGTCACATAGGTTCCGAGCACATTCGATTCGGGAGTCACGATCTCGCGGCGAACGGTGACATTGAGTTCCCCGGTGCTCTCGCCCGGATCGATGATGCAGTCGTCCACGAAATTCTCATTGCTGTAAAGGCGGATCTTGACCTGCGTGACATTGTCCTTGGCCAGAGTAAGGTGCCGGATGGATTCCGATACGGGCGTCCGCGCTCCGATCAGAATATTGTCGATCCACAGTTCAAAATCGGTGATCTCCACCTCAAAATCGGGCGGGAAGTACACGCGCACTTCAAATTCCGAATTCTGGATCAGCGGGGTGAGGAAATACCTGGCTTTGTCATAGGTTTTTACCACCTGACTGTCACCGCTCTCGCCTGCTTCCGCTTCCGCCGCTTCATCTTTCACAAAGCTGGTGCCGCCCTCGCCCGCGCTCGTACTCGCGCTCCCGGTATCCAGGTAGTCGTTCAGCGCGCCGCAGGTCAGACGGTTGAAGCTGTTGAGTGCGGAGGAATACTTCTCCAGATTCTCGATCAGTCCGTTCTGTACCTCCTCGTAATAGTCCAGGGTCGCCTGGTATTCCTCAAAGGTCAGATCGCCGAGCTGGTTCAGGATCCGTTCCGCTTCGAGCTGCTTCTCGGTCTTCTTTACATCCTCTACGCTGCTCAGGTAGGCGTTGCGCAGAGAAACATAGGTCTCATAGGTGTCACGGACCGTCTGCTCGAGCTCCTTCGCCGCGGAATTCTTCTCCTTGAGGGCCGTCTGATAATCCAGCGCGTTCTGGAACAGCACATAAGGGTCGTCCTCGATGTAGCGGATTCCGTCCATGGCTCCCTTGAACCATTCCCGCGGGATCTTGATAAAGAGGATCCGTTTCTTGCCCTGCCAGTAGGAATCGATCCACTGCAGGAAGCTTGCGTAATCCCTCTGGAAGGCCGACTTGACGATCGTCTGCCCGTTCAGGACCTGGTCGATATAGGGGGAGATCAGACGGATTTCCCGCCCGTTCTTCCGCTTCATCAGATTGTAATTGGTCTGCAGCGAGGCCCGGGCCGTGGTGGCATCCATGCACACCTTGTAATAGCTCTGGTCCCGGTCCAGGGTCGCCTGGATCAGCTTCGGCAGATCCCTGCGCGGGATCTTCGCGTTCAGGTAGGGATCCTCGAAGGTATAGCCGGTCGTCACATCCGTCCCGAGCTGTGTGGACATCTTCTGAAGTGCGGAACTGAGGGAGCGCTCGTCATTGGCCAGGGTCGTATTCAGCGTATCGATCTTGGCCTTCAGGGTATCGACATCGCTCTGGTTGGCTTCCTTGGTCTGGAGCCGGATCAGGTTCCGGTCGTACGCCTGCTGCACCGCCGAGAGTCTCTCCCGGTTGAATGCGATCTTCTTCTGCAGCGTCACGATCTCGATGAAAAGGTTGCTGACCGTCTCATCCACGGTATAGACACGGTCGTTTCGCTCGTGCGTGGTCGTGTCGATATCCGCCTGGATCTGAACGATCTTGAACTCCCAGTCGTATTCCTCCTGCTCCGAGGCTGCCTCGGGGAAGTGGAAGCTCAGAAGCGGAGACCAGCGGAAGGAAAACTTGTCCCTGCGCTCCTCCTGAATGGATTTCTTCGCGCTCAGAAGACTGGCCCGCAGCGTCATGAGCTTGCTCTCGAGCTCGTCGTACTCCGAGTCGTTCCGAAGCGCCAGAGCACGCGCCTGCTTCAGGGACAGATTGGTGCCGGGCCGCTTGAAGGAGCCGAGTGCGGAAGCCTGCGCCGTGAGCGCCTCTCCCGGCAGCTGACAGAGGATCATCAACAGCGCCAGAAAAAGGGACAGCCCGTATTTAATTCCTCTGCGGACCTTTCGTCCGTCTTCCCTTTTCCGGATCATTGCCTTCCCCTGCCGCCGGAGCGGCTGTCAGTCGTTGTCACTTGGCCGGTTCGATGCAGTAAAATTCAAACCCGCTGTCTCTTCCTTCGCAGATGAAGCGATAGAGGAATTCGCCTCTGCGGAAGGTGTACAGATACACCACATAATCCCTGTCATAGGAGCTGATGTCCAGAACATCGTTGTATGTGGCGTCATAGTCCATGTCGACCCGCCCGTTGAAGCGGCGGGAGGTTTCGTTCAGCCGGTTGATCAGGATCGCCTCGGGCAGGATCACCGAGGAGGTACCTTCGTAGACCGGATCGCCAAGCATGGCCTTCAGCTCGTCGATGGAATAGGCACTTGACTTCCCCAGATGGAACTCGTCGCTCAGCACATAGACCGCGGTCGTCTGGAGCGAATTGTCCAGATTCTCTTCATCGCTTCTGGCCAGATACATCGCATCGATGTCCGAAAGCTCCACGGCAAATTCGCCGCCGCCCATGTAGATCATGCGGTCTCCGGAGTAGCACTCCGTAATCTTCCCCGTCTCCACGCCGAGCAGATCCGTGTATACGATATGATCGTAGGAAAAATTGCCCTCGTAGACCGGGTTGCTGGCCGTTCCGTAGAGGATCCCCTCTCCGTTCTTCATGCCGGAACTGAAGCTTCCCTTGTATTCGGTGCTCCCGTCCTCGCGGTACAGGATGCCTTCCCCTTCGTAGAGGTTCTCGTGAAAGGTTCCCTCGTAATGTACGTTGGAATTGGGATAATAGGTGGTGCCTTCCCCCTCGTACATGCTGTCCGCGAAATTGCCCTTGTAAACCGTCTGTGCATCGGGATTGTAAAGCGTTCCCTGGCCGTTGACCTTGCCCTTGTCGACATGGCCCTCGTACGCCAGATATCCGGATTTGCCCTTGATCCGGACATTGCCTTCCGCCATGCGCAGCAGTACGGAATTGTACCGGAAGGTCCGCATTCCCTGCGCCGCCTTGTCTCCGGTAAAGACCTTCTGCATGGAGGTCAGATACCAGATGCTTAAGACACCGATGACGATCACCAGCGCGTAGGCCAGCCGCTTGCTGACCAGCCAGCCGAAGACCCGGAAGTAATCCTTCTTGTTCTTGGGTCTTACATCCAGCAGCCGGGAGAAGAAATCACGGAGTTTGCTAACAATCTTGGACTGGATGAAGTTCCAGCTGGTATAGATTTTCAGTTTTGATACAAGGCCGGACAATTTCGACTTTACAGTCGAAAACAGGACCTTGAACAGGTTGTTGCCACCCATGCGGTCTCATCCTCTCAGGACAGATGCAGTGCCCCCGAATGACGGATCTCGGAGCCTGTGCCCAGATATTTCTCACTCTCAAACAGATACCACTTGACGATCTCATCCTGCGGCAGCTCCTTGAGCACTTCCGAGAAGAGATTGCGTGCCGGATAATAGCCGCCCTCGTAGAAGAGCTTCAGCGCTTCTTCGAAACGGTCTCTCGTGCGGATCTTGATCTGCCGCTCTCTCGAAGGGCATGCATCCAGCACCTCGTAGAGCTTCAGCCGGCTGTTCGCCTGGGCATCCGCCGCCACATACCCGATGTAGCGCGTCTCGTATGCGCCGCCTTCATTCTTCAGAACCTCTTCGGTGATCGTCAGACGCACACGCATCGTGCGCAGCCACTCGGAATAATTCTCAAAGGTCTTGTGATGCTCCGAGAGCAGGAAGCTGACGGAATGTGCCTTCGATCCGGCGATCCCGTAGGTAAAGCCGGCATGATACAGCAGCATCGAGGACTTGAGTCCGAGGTTGTTCTTCTCCTGCTCCAGCATGAGCTCGATGCAGGTGCGGAGCGCATTGCCGCGCCCCTGATGGAAGTACAGCTCCATGACGCTCAGGTCGTGGTTCTGGGACACCAGGATCCCCGGATAATCCGGATCCTTGCCCATGATCTCCATCAGATTCTCCGTCCGCTCGAGGATCCGCTCCGGGCTCTGCTTGCCGCCGAGCGAAAGGATCGCCAGATCTCCCGACATCTGTGTCACATCTCCGCAATGAACTTCCGTGATGGATTCCTTGCTCAGGAGCTGCTCGATCTTCTTCGGTGAGAACCGGTAATACGCCTCATACAGACGATACCTGGAATAATTCATCTGGTCCATGCGCTTGCTGATCTCGGACAGTCCGCTCCAGATCAGGCGCTGCTCCTCCGGTGCATCCGACGGCTTCCGGATATCCGTCCGCCCGTCCGCGAGTTCCGACACCGCCTCCCGGACCATCGACATCTCGTGGTACCGGATCAGCATCGTAACCAGGAAGAGGGCTGCGATGATGAGATAGAGGATCACCAGGATCCGGCGGAGCGCCTCCTGCGTTCCCTCGAGGCTTTCCGTGAGGATCGTGTTGTCCATGATGCAGATCAGACCGTACTTCGGTTCCGCATTCACCTTCGAGTACATCAGTCCGGCCAGCATATCGACGCCGTTCATCCGGACCGGTCCGATCGCGCGATCCGCTCCGCTCTGGATCCGGGCATACAGGTCGCTGATCTGAGTGCCGTAGATCTCCTGCAGCTTCTGCCGGTTGACTCCGGTGGCACTCACCTCCACCTCACCGGTGTCAAGGGAAAAGACCGCCACATCGTACAGCGCACCGTAGCGGCTTCCGCTTTCCACATAGGACCCGAGCGCCGCCTGCAGATTCAGGTACTCCGCGCTTTCGTAGAAGCCTTCCGCCTCCGGATCGATGGCATTGACGTCAGGCACGCCGTTGTAGACCTCCGTCATGGCACTTCCGAGCAGGCTGTCCCGCCGCTCGCCCGCACGCTCCGTGATCTGGTTCGTCGCGATGAGATATACGCCGACAAACAGGAACGTAAGCAGGATCTCCACGCCGAGGATCGTCTGGATCGAGTTGCTCTTGCGTCCGAGCATCGCATAGGCGATGGCCAGCAGGATCGAGCAGACCACGATCAGCGTCAGCACTGCCACCGTGCCGTCTCCGATCAGCTTCATCTCAAGCATGGTCGGAATCTTCTTCTGGTCAAAGAGCGTTCGCACATCCTCGCTCACGGTAAAGCCTTCGGGTCCGTCCGCGTCCGTCCGTCCGCTGATCGCAAACCCGTCGTAGGTCGCGTCCACGAAAAACCGTCCGGGCTCCGCTTCACACAGAGTGAGAATATTGAGGGTCAACGGTTTTTCCTCCGCCGCCTCCGCAGTCTGTGCTCCGCCGGCTTCCCCGGCTTCTTCCTCGTCCTCCGCCACTTTTACCGGCGCGTCGGAAGGGATCTGATAGACATCGATCTCTTTTCCGTTTTTCGCGATCACCGTAAGGTAGATCCCGCTCTCATCCACATACAGATCCGTGACGATGGAATCATCCCGCAGCTCAAAGGCCGGCGATTCTTTCGTCAGGGTCAGACCGGAGCTGTAGACCTGCACCCGTCTGGTGGTCTCCGCATGGGAATCCAGCTGTGCGTTTATGACATAAAGTTCGTTGCCGAATGCGGCAATGGCCTGCACTCTGCTCTGAAGCTCCTGTGCCGGGATCCGCACCGCTCCCTTCACCCGTCCGGGTGTGGACAGGTGATAGAGATAAGCATTCTCTCCACGGTTCTCCGAGAAATAATGCTCCTTCTCCATGGCTGCGTAATCATTGTAATTGGTATAGGAGGAGGTGCTCCTGTGCTGTCCGAACCATCCGAAAAACAGAGCGGTCGGAACAAGCAATATGATCAGAGTACCAACGATATTCCAGATGCGTCTGTCCATAATCTTACGCTCTCCGTCTCCTTAAGTTATTGAAGCAATGACTCCGTTCCGATCTTCTTGAAGCCGTTGAAGAAAATCCGCAAGAAGGGAATGTCTCCGAAAATCGTATTCGTCAAAAGCAGTACCAGCGCCACCAGGCCGAGCACGATGGAGACCACCAGCAGAATACGGAAAAAGAAATCCATATTTCTCCGGAAGAAGGCACGGATCTTGGCGAGAATGCCATGCTTTTCCTTCGGGGCGGCCGTGATGCGGATGTCCCGGTAGAGTTCCGTGAATTTCTGGTAACTCTTGTTTGCGATCTTCTTGCTTAAGATCTGGTAACTGATCGCCTTCTGGTTCGCCTTGGACTCAAGGAGTCCCAGCAGGATCCTCGCGCATTCCACGGTGCAGTCCCGCTCGTTTTTGCTGATGTCCAGCTCCTGCGGATCCACCGCGTAGCTGAAAAAGATCGAGTGATCTCTGGTGATGTTCAGCTGGCGCTGGCTCAGGATCAGATACAGGAAGGGATAGGGGAGGTTGCAGGAAATGCAGGTCAGAAGCACATTGATACAGACATCTTCACATTCCTGCAGCGGGTAGGCGTCTCCCATGTAGAAGGAGTCCAGCGGACGCTCTCTCCGGTAGGGGAATACAAAGATGTATTCCTCTCCCATGGAGAAATGATCCAGCAGGGTCTTCTCCTCCTCCGGGCGATCCTCCTGCCCTTCAAAGATCTCCAGCATGGCGCGCACCACCTCGTGGTCGTGCACCGCCAGCACCGTACAGAGACTCTTCCCGCCGGAGGTCAGATCCTTGCAGACCAGACATTTGTATTCCCCTGCGGTCTTTATGATGCGAATGCCTTCCAGCCGCATTTTTTCGGATTCATAAATCATGGAAGGTCTCCTTTAACTGTTACGCCTCTTCGGGTGCGCCCTCAGTCTTCTTGACGATTGCATATGCGTAGGTGCAGATCACCGGCATATCCGTGCAGTAGATGCGGATCTCGTATACGCCCTCCTTGGAAGGAGCGGTGTAGATGCCGTCCGCGGTGATCTCGCCGCTCGAAGGAGCCGTGAGCTCGTACGCGATGCTGCAGGCCTTCATGTTGTGGAAGCGTACGCCGAAGAAATGGCTCTCCTTCGCTCCCATCACCACCGTCGGAGTCTCGGCGGAAATGCTCTTGTCCTGATAATCCTCCTCGATCTCGAGGTCGTTGCCTGCCGGAAGCCGGAAGGCTACCCAGCGGAAGGTCAGCACGAGGTATTCCACATTGCCGAGAAGCTTTGCGGCCACCACGAAGCTTCCCTTGTCTCCGAGCACGCGCACGGCCGTCTCCACATTGACCGTATCGGGGATCTGGCTCTGGAAGAGATCGGGGTTGCCATAGATCGTGCTTCTGGACTTGGCGCCGAGTGCCTTGTCCATGCCCAGATGATCATAGCCGACCTGCACATAGACATTGCCCTTGCCGAGCCCGTGGGTGATCTCACCGGAGAAGAAGACCTCTCCCTGGCGCGCATTCTTGCCGAGCGGGATCTCCAGCGTTCCGGTCGCATACTCGGTGGAGGAAGCCGCTTCCGCGGACTCTCTCACCGCGTCCGGAAGCACCGCCGGTCCCTGGTTCTCCCGGTCAAGCTCCACTTCCTTGCGGTAGAAGCCCATGAAATTCGTGCGCATAAGCTCCCGTCCGGGAGCGGTGATATATTTCTTGATGCCGCGCTCCGTCACTTCCTCGATGACATAGGCATTGTCGGTGCGCATCAGACGGATGTCGGCGAGATGGATATAATCGCGGCGCATTCCGGGATCGAGCTGTTCGAGCGTCACGCGTCCGATCTCGGTGCTGACCAGCTCGAGCGGGGTCTGGTCGGACAGCGCGATCTTGAGCGAGAAGCTGTTCTCGGCAGGAACGCTGGCACCGTTCTCATAGGCATGCGCCGATCCGCTCTTGAGTATAACATTCGTGTCGGCAGCCGGGAGATCCTGCACCTTGACCCAGAAGGCCTTGTGCAGCGTCTCGCCCTTCTTCACACGGACATCGGGCAGGTCGATGCGGATCTGTCTCTCTCCGCCGGGTGCGGTGAACGCCGGCGTCTCCAGGATCGCCTCCATCGAGAAGGATGCATTCGCATTGGAAAGCTTGGTGACCAGAAGCTCCACCTTGACGTTGTTCTTGCGGCTGACGGTGGAAGGGATCGCGATCTCCGCCAGATAGTTCACGGTGGAACAGATCTTCTGCTTCGTCAGGAATTCGGTCTCGGGCTCCTCTTCCTCCGCGATATCATCACGGTCAAGCAGGAAAAGCTCATACCCTTCCGACACATGGTTGTATTCGTAGTCCTTGTCCGACTCGCCGCGGTTCACGGCATAGACGGAATGGACTTCCTTATCCCGGAACCGAAGGCAGAGGCTTGCGAGATCTGTCTTGAGGGAATCAAAGCCCTCGATGGCAGACAGCTTCTTAACCACCGAGCTGTCCACTACGATCTCACGTCCGGTCCCGTCGATGGCCGCACCGCTCTCCACCATGATGGAGAGATCGTCCAGACCCAGTACGCCGAGTCCGCAGACGATACCGCTGCCATACATCAGTCCGTTCATGAAACGCTGATGATTGATGAAATAGTCCTGCTCCGTCTGGAAATCCGCGCTCGTCAGCATTTTCCCCGGATAGTATCTATTCCTTTCGAAAGGATAGAGTTGATTGCTGCCCATGATTTATGACCTCCTGATTTTAGAAACTAATCACCGCAGTTTATTAATTATTTAGAATTATACCATAATGTGCCTTGGAAATGACTACTATTTTTTCCCCTTTTTGAGATTTTTTTCCACCGTGGCAAAATGCCCGTTTTCTCAGTTTTTACAGCCATTCTCTGTGTCTCTTTTGGGTCTTTTTTGAAACCGTTTTCCGGGCAAAATCCGGCAAAAAAAGCCGGAGCGTTTGGAAACGCTTCGGCCTGTGGTGTTACTTTTATAGGGTCCGGTGTCAGAAATCCTCCTCCGATCCGGGGGCAAATCCGCACGCATATCCGAGTACGGTCTCCCCCAGCGGCTGCTCCTCCAGGAGATCCTCCGCATATTCGCGGACCTTCTCGTCCGCGTAGAACATAACGGTCTTCACATGGGTCTTTTTGAAGGCTTCGGAGTCCAGCGCCGAGGCGAAAAGCAGGTAGAGATCCCGGTAATTGTTCGTCTCGGAGTACAGCATGGAGACCAGCGCGGTATTCCCGTATTCCTTCTGCCCGAGGGGCGACTCTTCGGGAAGCGTGACCAGCATATAGGCCACGGGCATCCCGCTCCGGTCAAAGAGGACGCGGCTGAGCCCGGGATCGGCATCGATCTGTTCGATCTCCTCCTCTGTCAGTTCCTTGTGGAGCAGATTGCGGAAGAGTTTCTTCTCCTGCTCTCCCAGCCCGTAGAGATCCCGGATGTCATGATCCTTCAGCTTCGGTATGGTGACCCGGATCAGCCGGCTCGACTTGAAGTCCTGCGCGGGTGCATGGAAAACAGGCTCCTCCGGGAGCACCAGAAAGCCCTGTGCGCGAAAGAAGGCCCGCAGCTCCTCATCCCGCGCGAAATTGGCGGAAAGGGAAGGAATGCCCGCGGCCTTTGTCACCGCCTTCAGCTCCCGCATCAATGCGGATCCGAATCCCTTCCGGCGGTATTCGGGGACCACATAAACAGACTCTATGACCGCAGTCTCCTCCTGCAGAAGGAGCGCCGCTGCTGCCGCCGCTTTTCCGTCCTCGATGATACCGATCATGAGCACCTGCATATCCTCGGAGGGCATTTTTTCGTAGGGGAGGATCCCCCCGAACGCACTGTAATTTTTCTCGCCGATTCTCGTGATTGTCATGTCATTTTACCCCTGTTTTTCTGCTTTGCAGGCATTATAGAAATTCCGGTAGATCTCGATATAGCTTTGGATTAACTCCGGCGACTGAAGGAGCATCCTGCCGGCGGCTTCCGGTTTCGCATTCGAATAAGCATCCAGGCCCACCCCGTATTTCGCGCTGGTATAGTAACCGATCAGATTGAGGAAGGAACCGGCCCCGTCAGAGTAATTCGACATGAAGGGATGATCTTTCTCCAGTTTTTTGAATTCCTCCGGGAACAGCTTCATCGCATTCGAATAACAGAGCGCCCGCTGCGCCGCATCTGCCAGTTCGGACAGATGATTCTGCAGCATATCATCGATCCAGGCGCAGCTCAGCTCCTTTTTCTCTTCGATACATTTGACCAGATCGTCCAGAACCGACGGATCCGGAAAATCAAAATTCAGGAACGGGTTTTTCAAAAGTTCCTCCCGCACCATATCATTCATGGCACCTTCCTCGGATGCATCTCCCCCGGCCAGCTTGCTCAGCCTGGTGGCATATTGCAGATTCCATTCATGATTGGCACGGTCCTGCTCGGTCACAGGCTGCCATTTTTTGTCGTACTCCACATGCCGGAAAAGCGCGCCGGCGACGCGGGAGATCTCCATGGTCTCCCCGTGGTATTGTTTCCCTGTATTCAGGAGCTTTGCCAGCTCCGGATGGCGGATCTGCTGGTTTTGAACGCGTGCCCGCTTATAGAGCGCATATCCCTCCTCCCCGAACCAGTCCGGCGTAGTCTTCTGCTTTTTCAGCGTGAGAATGGACTGCACATTCTGCTCGGGCGTTCGCCTCTGCTCGAGCTGTTCGTTCGATTTGGTTCCGGGATCCTGCGCATAGCCTATGATGTCCCGGCGCACCAGCATCCGTTCCATCAGGGATTCCATGCTCTCTCCGGGAGCCGGGGATTCATGATGATCCCCCAGTCCGCCCGTTGCCACATATCTTTTGATTCCGAGCAGACCATCGATGAACCGGATCATGGACTGCGGGACGCCCACAGGATCATCATTGATCGCTTCGAGCTGTTCGATGGTCATCTTATCCAGCGTGGAGGAACGGAAGCAGGCATAATAAGGGCTCGCGTACACATCGATCGCCATATCGGCCAGCGCGATCACGCTCTCCATTGCATCGATCTTAAGCCAGAGCTTCATTTTACGTTCTTCGCTCAGCTCTCCGCCATTCGCCAGATATTCATTATCAACGAATTTGCGCATGACAAATCCGATCATGGCCTTCCTGCGCATCATCGGAGCTCTCTGCACGAGATCTTCGAGAGAGGTAAAGGTCAGATCGCTGATGTCCAGCTTTTCAAAGCGCTCAATCGTGTCCTTGAAGGTTTCCGCCTTCTTTTGCATTTTTTGTTGATTTTCCAGCTTTTGCTCTTCCGTCAGCTGTGCGAGCTGCTTCGGCTGCGTATAGGTCGTGATCACTTTGGCAGACATAAATTCCCGCATCTGCTTCTGCTCCTCCGGCTTGTAGAGGTCCAGCAGATTGTATTCGTCACGGATCTCCGCCACGCCATCCTGCTGCGCGATATCCTTTACGACCAGATCCTTCTGCACGCTCTCCGCCATCTGCTCGCGGAGATTCTGGCGCATCTTTTTCATGGTCTTATGCTTTTTCTTGAATTCCCTCTTCGCCTTGATCCGCTCATTCCATCCGATCTGCCTCCCGTTCATTTTCCGGTAGCTTTCTTCGACCGAACGTGTAATCTGTGCATCGGAGGGCATCTCCTGCTTTTGGAACCACTCCATGTCCTCAAAGGTCGCTTCCCCCTTCAGGTAGGCTTTTCCGTTGATCGAGCGGTCAAGCAGCGCATTCTGCTGTTCCACGTTCAGAGCAGAGAATTCGCTCTGCTTTTCTTCGGTCTGCTGCTGCGTCTCAAAGACATTCAGCTTCAGCTTGAAATTTTCCATGATGGGTCCGTTCATTGCATACCTCCTTAAGACTGCCCCGTTTGCAGGTGTTTTCCCCTGTTGTCATTTCGTCAATTAGCTGCCACCTCAGGTGCTGGGGCCATTGAGAGCGTAGAGCATCTCGGGCAGGAGCTGCTTTTTGCGGCTCATGACATTGGGCATATCGTAGACCTTCTCGCCGATGTGGCGATAGGGCAGGAACTTCTCCGCCTTGTAGCCGGTGGTGAGCAGGATGCTGTGCTGGTTGATGACATTCGTGATCATGAGGGTCGCCCAGTTCAGGCCGTTTTTCTCGCGCACCTGTTCGAGGGTACGAAGGTAGGTCTCCCGGTATACCTCCACGTCGTGGAGCGTGGTGACCTCGCACTGGCCGATGCCGAGCGCGATGCCCTTCTCGGTGTATTTCTTGAAATCGGAGAGGATCGCCCTCTCCGGATCGCGCTTGGCGAGACTCTCCACATGGCTGAACATCTCGCGGCCGAATTCCTCGATGTCCACCTCGCAGATCCGGGCCAGTGCCTTCGCCGTCTCCCGGTCCACCTCCGTGGTCGTCGGGCTCTTGAGGATCAGGGTGTCCGAGATCAGCCCCGCCAGAAGCACTCTGGCCGTGTAGGCATCGGGCGTAAGATTGTGCCGCAGGAACATCTGATAGACGATGGTGCAGGTGCTGCCGAGTGGCTCCGTGTCGATAAAGATGGGAAGGTTGGTCTTGGACGCGTCGAGCCGGTGATGATCCACGATCTCCACGACCGTGGCGGTCTCGATGCCGGTGATCGACTGGCGGGACTCGTTATGATCCACCATGATCACCTTGTAGGACGGCGCATGGAGGAAGCACCTTCTGGTGACAAAGCCGCGAAACTCCTCTCCCTCGAAGACCGCCAGACCGCGGTTCTGGGAGCTGGAGAGGGACTGCTTCGCATCCTCGAACAGGTCACTGCACTGGAGGGGCGGATCGTACTCGCGCAGCAGATCCCGGATCGTCGCCTCCTCGGAGATCCTGCTGTCATCGACGAGCTCGCTCATGAACCAGTGGGTGATATCGTCCACACTCAGAAGCCCCAGGAACTTCCCCTGATCGTAGATCGGGATGGCAGATGGGTTGGAATCCTTGTAGGATCTGGCCAGCATCGTCAGCGGCATGTCCGCCTCGAGATGCTCCTCCGGGATCAGCATGACATCCGCCACCTTCGGATAGACATTGCGCATATACTTCGGAGGATCGATCTTAAGGGCGCCGAGGATCGCCTTGACGCTGTCGCTCAGATGCCCGGGCCGCACGGGGACATAGGTGTGCTCCCGGTCGATGATATTCTTGAGCACCGAGTATGCATAAGCGCTGCAAATACTGTCCATATCAGGGTTCTTGTGTCCGGTAATGTAGATTTTTTCCATGCAGAAGTTCATCCTCCGTTCGCCGGGGCCGGCCGCTCGCCGGCCTTCGTGAAAACAGTTGCTCTTGCAAGATCCTTCCTTCAAAACTACAATGTTTTTGTCTGAATTCAGACATTTCTATCATATCATATTCACAACCCGGCCACTCATAAATTTTTTTCAAAAAGCTTCATCTCGTCACGGACCGGGCGGCAGCGGAAAGGATTTTATTTATGAATCTCATTGAAATCACCGACCTTCAGGCGCCGGAGCTGGACATCTTCTCGCGCATGTCGGAGGTACAGCTCTATCATTATTTCGAGCCGGAGGCAGGCGTCTTTCTGGCGGAGAGCGCGAACGTGATCCTGCGCGCGCTGGAGGCCGGCTATGAACCTCTCTCTCTTCTTCTGGAGCATCAGCGCATAGAGACGGAGGGACTTCCGGTAATGGAAGCCATCCGCGAACGCTTCGGCGAGGAGAAGGCCGAAACGCTTCCCATCTACACGGCGGACCACGCCCTCGTCACGCAGCTGACGGGGTATTCCCTGGTGCGCGGTCTCTGGGCCGTGATGCGCCGCAGACCACTCCCGGAGCTGGAGGACTTCTGCGCGGACAAAAATCGCATCGCCGTACTCTTCGATGTCGTCAATCCGACCAATGTCGGAGCGATCATCCGAAGCGCCGCCGCCCTCGGCGTGGACGGGGTCCTGCTGACGAAGGGAAGCGTGGATCCGCTGACCAGGCGCTCCGCACGGGTCAGCATGGGGACCGTCTTTCAGATCCCGTGGACCTGCGCGGACCGGCTGCAGAGCACGGGGACGCGGCTGATCACGGACCTGCACAGCCTCGGCTTTCGGACCGCGGCCATGGCCCTCTCGGACCGAAGCACCGGCGTCGACGATCCCGCCCTGGCCTCCGAGGAGCGCCTGGCGATCATACTGGGTTCGGAAGGTTACGGCCTGCCCCGGGAGGTGATCGATGCCTGCACCTACACCGTCAAGATCCCCATGTATCACGGGGTGGATTCCCTGAATGTCGCCGCCGCAAGCGCCGTGGTCTTCTGGGAGCTGGGACGCCGGTCCCCGGAAGCGCCGTGATCTTCCGGGCGCTTGGACGCAGGTCCCCGAAAGCGCCGACCGGTCCGCAAAAGCACACAAACAGGCACGAAAAAACCGGACTCTCCGAAAAGAGTCCGGTCTTTCTTTATCTGGTAAACTGCGATATGAACTTCCAGGCCTGCTCATTCGTGTGCTCGCGGCATTCGTGCTGCTGCCCGCTGACGCTTGCGAAAGCGGTACGGCAGATTCCGTCCTCGCTCTCGTAGTACTGGATCGTCAGATCGGCATCGCGGACGGGATCGTGCACCACCTCGCTGCGCTCACCGGAGACGCCCCAGATCCTGTTTTCCCAGGATTCCCTGCCCTCGTAATCCACGTCAAACTTCGCCTTCAGGTGATTGACTCTGGCCACATACTGGATGCGGCCGAGGCAGGTATCCGCCTGGAACGGAAGCTCCGGCAGCGGAGATTCCTCACCGCCCGAATAGAAGACGGGCACCGGTGCGGCCTTACTCTCGTCGACCTCCACGGTGCGGAAGAAGACATTCTGGTTGTAGGGGAACAGGGCACTGGCCGGCATGAGGCCCGCAAAATAGTTCGGATATTCGCGGAACAGATCCCAGCTCTTGCCGCTTCCCATGGAAAATCCGGTGGCATAGATCCGGTGCGGATCGATGTTGTAGCGTTTCTTCAGCTCCTCGATCAGGGTGATGGTCTCCGTCGCGGATACATCGAGATGATTGTCGATCGAGACAAAGAGGAAATCGTTCTTATGAGCGACTTCCCACCATCCCGACACAAAGGTCAGGAACATGGAGGAATCTCCGCCGCCGTGGTTGCCGACGACCAGAGGCACCGGCCCCTTGTCGAAGATCCCTTTGTTGTAATAGGCAAAATATCCGATCTTGTGCTCCGGATCGTCCTTGAACCGTCCCTGGTTGTCCGGGGAGGTCTTCACCGTCACGATGCCGGACTCCTCTGTCATGCCGAGGACATCAAAATCGGGCTCGGTCTCCATATTGCCGCACCACATTTTCCACTTGCGGACAAAGCTCTTAAAGTCCGCCGGATAATCCGCCTGCTCCTTCACCAGAAGGCGCTCGCACCCCTTCAGGGCATCATTGACCTCCTGTGAATTACCGACGCTCACGACGGCGATGTCCTTGCGCTCCGGGTTCGGCACCACGCTCAGGCGCTCCATGGAGACGCAGGCCGGCGTGATCTCGCCGGGTCCCCAGAGGTACTGTCCCTGAATCGTCTGCAGCAGGTACTTCGCCGCGTAGTCCGCGGATGCGCCGTAGCTGTAGATATCCGCGCGGAAGATCGCGCCGCGGATGAAATACCCCAGGAATTTCTTCTGGAAAAAGTCGTTGACGCAGGCGATGCCGTCCCGGTATTCGGGGTGCATTCTCGTCGCCGCGATCAGCGAAATGTACAGCTCCTGCGTCGCATTCTTCCAGCCGCCCTCACAGGTCGGATAGACGAAAAATACGCCGCCGTCGACGGCTGCCGCGATCTGCGCCAGGCCGCTCTCATCCGCAAAGGCAATGGCCTCCTCCGGATCCTTTCGCTCCTCCTCAAAGATCAGAAGAAGCGGCTGACGGAAGGTGTAATTGTTGGTCTGTCCGTCAATGTCATTTGCCGGGATGTAGGCCTTCAGATAGAATTCATCGAAGGTATGCTCCCAATACCTGCCGCCGCCCGGCAGACATGTTACTTCCGGTCTCTCCATCATGCTCATGTTGCATTCCCTCCTCGCTTAGTAAAACAATTTACCTGTCTGTTCTATCAGTATATCCGATTCGGACGGGCAGTTATTCCCATTTCGTACTGTATTCTTCTCATTTTTCACGGGATGCAAAAGGGCGGTGCCTTTGCGACACCGCCCTTTCTTTTTTTCGTTTTCAGGCCTCCCGGTAGTAAGCCTCGAGCTTTTCCCTGCAGCCTAAGAAGACTGCGTACATATTCGGATCAAACTGCGTTCCCATGCCCTCGAGCATGATCTCGGCCGCCTTTTCGAAACTCATCGCCTGCTTGTAGCAGCGTCTGCTGACAAGTGCGTCATATACATCGGCGATGGCCATGATCCTCGCCTCGAGCGGGATCATCTCTCCGACGAGTCCCTCGGGATAGCCTCTGCCGTCCCAGCGCTCATGGTGGTATCTGGCCACATGGAACGCGACATCGACAAAGTGGCGCTCCTCGACGCCCTTCAGAATGATATTCACGAATTCCCCGCTCTTGACCGAGTGCGTCTTCATGATCGCATATTCCTCTTCGGTCAGACGTCCGGGCTTCAACAGGATCGCATTTTCGATCGTGATCTTCCCGAGATCGTGCATAGGTGCGGCGCGGATCACATCCTCCATGAATTCGTCGCTGATCCGGTAGACCCCCTGCTTGCGGACCTCCTCGACGACGTAGCGGATGATGTCACTGGTGCGCTTGACATGACCGCCGGTATTGTTGTCACGGTTTTCCACCATGTTCGCAAGACCCAGGACGATCTTTTCCTGGATGGTCTTGATGTTCTCTGTCTTGGCCGCAACCTCGGTATTGAGGGTGTCATTGTAATCCTGCATGACCTGAAGCACCTTCTGCTCCTCGGTCACATCGCGGATATCGAAGAGATACCCCTGTATCTTGCCGTCCTTGCGGATGGAGAATTCGGTCAGCTCGCACTGGCAGGTCATATCCCCCACGGGGAATTTTTTGAACGGCTTGCGTCCCGCGTGAAAATCATCGATCAGATCGTAGAAGATCTCTCTCAGCGGGTTCTCGGGGGAGAGTTTCTCATCCACGATCTGCTTCCGGAGCAGCGGGAGGTACTCGTACGCCTTCTCATTGCAGCTCAGATATCTCCCCTCCAGATCAAAGGCCGCATATCCCTTCGCTCCGTGGTATTTCTGCTGCTCGGAGATCAGGCAGGAAATGTCATGCGTGTGCGCGTGATCGTAGTTGATCGCGATCAGGATATCCGCAACCACATACAAAACGGGCAAAATGGAAAAATCCACATCGACCAGGGTCTCGATCACATAGCAGATAAGCCCCAGCGACACCAGGAAGGTGTACAGAAACAGCGTCCTGCGCGAATAGGTCCCCTTCTTGACATGCGCCATGACGATGAGCCCGACGATGGAAAACATGATGATGATCAGATAGATCCAGTGAATGATCTTTAAGGGGCCGCTCTCCATCTTGGTGGCGATCCCCATCCCGGTATCGATCAGAACCATATTCCGGTAATACAGATCGTTGTCGATGCACATCCACACCATGAGCATGTGGCCGAAGGCGGCGCCATAAGCCAGCACCTTCAGCCAGGGCTTCGGCGTGATGCCCATAAAGCGCAGGATACAGAACAGGACAACCGTCAGAATCACCGTGCTGTCCAGGTAGATGTAGCAGAACGTGATGATGGCCCCCTCCGGGGTCGACACCCTGGTTTTCAGCCAGTATCCCACCAGGATCAGCGGTGTCAGTACCACAAGCGTCCAGTACTGTATATCTATATTTTCATAATTCTTCTGGGCCATGTAGATCAGGACCACAACGGAAATGATCAGAAGAATCCCGAAAAACCATGTTACCATGCTGTCACTCCTTCGCTTTGACTTCGTCTAAAGGACCGATCGGCGCAGGATCGAGCACCTGCTGCTCCACCTCGAAATAGAAATTCCCCCCTTTTCCGAACATCTCCACTTCCTTGAGCTCCGAATTCATCAGGCGCAGCAGACCGCGGATCAGATTCAGTCCGATCATCTCGCCTTCCTGAAGATGCACGGTCGTATCCATGGTTTCTTCCGCCTTGCTCATCTCCGCCTTCAGCGAATGCGTGCGGAGGATATGCCCGGTATTTTTGACGGAGATCAGAAGATGCACCACCTTTTCATCGATCTTCTTGCCGAAGATCCCGACATGGATGACACCTTCCTCCGTGTCGCGGACCGCGTTCGTAAGCAGCGTCAGGATCACCTGTCCGAGGCGCTCATCGTCGCCGTACAGCTGATCGGGAAGCGTCTGCGTCACATCGAATTTGATCTCGAGGTTTTTCCCTTCCGCGCGCTCTCTGGCGATGATCCGGTTCTCCAGGACCATCTTGCGCAGGGAATAGGCCCTCGGATTCAGGACCATCCTGCCCGCTTCGAGTCTGGAATAGTCCAGGATACTGTTGATCAGGGCAAAGAGGTCATTGCCCGCGGAATGGATCTCGGTCGCATGCAGCTGCGTTTCGGGCTCCTTCGTCCCCTCCAGGATCTGGTCGTTAAGCTGCATGATCCGCCGGATCGGAGCTTGAACCTCCGTGGAGATATTGTTCAGGAAGGCGCTCTGTGCCAGGCTCTCCGAGCGTGCCTCCTCCACCTGTCCGAGGATCTTATCCAGTTCCTTCTTCTCTTCGTTGATCTGCTGGATCGTAAAGAGAACCTTCTTCAGCGGCTTGCCGGGCACGCGGTCCATCGCGATAAACCGGATGCTGCACCAGCCGTAGGATTTACTGATGTATTCGATGGTCAGGGAGTTGCGGTTCTCCATGCGCTCCGGAATCGTGGAAAGCTCGGCGAATTCCAGCATCAGATCCCGGTATTCATCCTCCGCATCGACCCGGAACAGATTTTGCAGCTGTTCATTGGCCGTCAGATGCTTCGGTCTGAGGCGGTCATGCTCCTCATCCATGCCCACCGGCGTGATCGTATTTTCCACCAGATCGATAATATAGATCACGGCGTACAGTTCCGTCATGCAGGAGATGCCGGACTTGCGCAGCTCCATCTCCTTCTCCGCCTTGCGGTACACAAAGACGGAAAAATGGTACAGGATCAGTACCATCAGCCAGGCAACGATCAGCAGGAGGAGCAGAACGAAAATACCGCCCTGCGTAAAGGACTTGTGGAGATGGTACTCCAGCACATAATCCTCCACACTATAGGGCATCTTGTTGTAGAAAATGACACCGATCACCACGCGGTCATGCGCCTTTAACGGGACCTCGTTGAACTTATGCGAGGGCTGGTAGATCACATAATCCCCGTCGTGCAGCGGGATCAGCAGATCCGCGCCGTCCATGCGATATTCGACTTCCAGATCCTCCAGATGATAGTCCGCCAGATTCAGAAGCTGCACTCGCTCCGTTCCAAGTGCCACATTCTGGTGGATCTCAACCTCTCCGTTCCAGAACTGATTGATGTAGCACTCTCCCTCCACATTGATGCGCAGCGTCCATGAGCGGACTTCGTTCGCGGAGTTGTTGTAAAGGGTTCCGTCGAAGACCTTGCCGTAGATCCCGATGGTATCCTTGAACCACTCGGAGGTACTGTCCCCTCTGGGATGGACGTCCATATAGACCGGATCCGACTCCGCGTGACCCACGGAAGTATGTACCCGGTTGTTGTATGCGGATACCGATGCCACCTGGAAGAGTGCGCACAAGATGATGGCGATTCCAAGTACCAGTAAAATGACCCGTACTCTCCTGTTCTGCTGCTTAATCATTTTGATCCTCCGTACCGTTCCTGCGCCCGAACAGGCGCTTTCCTGCCGATGCTTTCTTCTATTTTGTCCGCAGAAAGAAACACTCCGTTATATTTTACCATAGTTTACGGGATAAGCGAGCTGATTTACCGATGATTTACTGCCTACTTTGGATGCGGTTCATGCGCGCATAGCTTCCTCCGAGGGCCACGAGCTCCTCGTGCGTACCCTGCTCGGTGATCTTGCCGTTCTCAATGACGAGGATCTGATCGGCATGGCGGATGGTGGAAAGTCTGTGCGCGATGGCCACGATGGTCCGGGAACCGACGATTCCCGTGATGGCGTCCTGAATCTGCTTCTCCGTCTCGACATCCACGGAGGCCGTGGCTTCGTCCAGGATGATGATCGGCGATTTGCGCAGGATGGCCCGCGCGATGGCAACCCGCTGCTTCTGACCGCCCGAGAGCCGCAGGCCCCGCTCTCCGACAATGGTGTCATATCCGTTCGGCATGGCCAGGATATCCGTGTGGATATTGGCCACCTTTGCAGCCTCCATGATCTCCTCAATGCCGGCCTCCGGATAGGCATAGCCGATGTTTTCCGCAATGGTTCCGTTGAAGAGGAAGGTATCCTGCAGCACCGGAGAAATATTCCGCCGCAGGCTCTCTATGGTCACTTCGCTGATATCCTTTCCGTCGATGAGGATCCGCCCCGAGGTGGGCTCATAGAAGCGGGAGATCAGCTGGGTGAGGGTCGTCTTGCCGACGCCGGTGGGACCCACCAGAGCCAGCATTTTGCCGGGCTTGCATTCGAAGGAGACCCCGTCGAGGACCGGCATATCCTCCTCGTAGGAGAAGCTGACGTTTTCAAAGGTGATACCGCCCCGGACATCCTTCAGATCCTCTGCTCCGGGCTTATCCTGAATCTCGCAGGGTGCCTCCAACACGGCCATGACACGCTCGGCGCCTGCCAGAGACTGCTGCATGCTCTCGAGCAGGTTCGCCAGGCCGGTCACGGGGGCGTAGAAAAGGCCCAGATACAGGAGAAATGCGACCACATCCTCCACCTTCAGGCCCTCCCGGTAGGCGAGGAGTCCGCCGAAGGCCACCACCAGGATCGTTCCGATGGAGGAGATGAATTCGACGGTGGGATGGAAGATCCCGCTGTATTTGAGCGCGGTCAGCATGGCGCGGATGTGCTCGAAATTGGTCTCGTCGACCCGTCCCGTCTCGTACTCTTCCCGGCCGAAGGACTGGATCTCATGGATCCCGGAGAGATTGTCCTGCAGCTTGCCGCTCAGCTCGCCCATTTTTTTCTGGGAGATCTTGAAGTAGGGGCGCACCTTTTTAGAGAAGATGATGCCCGAGAGGAAGATCAAAGGGAGCGGCGCGCAGGTGATGAGCGCGAGCTTGGCATTGATGGTAAGGAGCACGATCAGGACCCCGACGAAGGTCACGATATTGGTGATGGTCTCGGGGATCATATGGGCGTAGAGGAGCTCAAAATCGCGGGTGTCGTTGACGATCCGGCTCATGAGGTCGCCGGTCTGCTTGTCATGGAAGTACCCGATGTGCATGCGCTCCAGCTTGTCATAGACCCGGGTGCGCAGGTCGCCCACGAGGTACCAGGCCGCCTTGTGGGCAAGGTAATTGCTTAAGAAACGGAACAGGACGCGCAGCAGGTACAGCCCCACCAGGATCGCGGTGAGGATCAGGATCCGGTGCATGCCCGCCTCATCCACGCCCTCGCTGACGATGCCCGTCATGGCGGATAATGCCTTCGGCGCCGCCAGGTTGATGGCGGTGAGCATGAAGGTGGAAAAAATGGCGATGATGTAGAGATTTTTGAACTTGATCGCCTCTTTGCTGAGCTTTAAGAGCAGTTTCATGTTGGTTCCCCCCCCTGTGATCGTACATCATGCGGAGGCGCTTCGGCCTCCGGGACGTCCTTCAGCGCTTCTTCGCCAGATACAGCACATAGGTGTCCCAAAATTCGATGCGGTCCCCGGCGGCAAGCACCGCGCTGCGCAGACCCTCGAAGAATTTCGTCCGGTACGGCTCCGGGATCACCATGTGGTCGCTGTGCGTGCCGCAGTAGGACACATATTCGTCCGCGGTAAAGACGCGCGTTCCGTGGAAATCGGTCCGCACCAGATCCGCGTAGCCGTAATCCGTCGCATGGCGGTAGTCGAACGGCTCCCGCATGTCCTGATAGGCGGTATCCGGCTTGAAATACGCGTCGTAAACCTTCTGAATATCGGCATAGAGTGCCTCGTTCGGCGCCTTGTAATCGCCGATCAGATACATCATCGCCAGCGTTCCGCCGGGCCTTAAGAGCTCTAAGGTCTTCGGGAAGGCGATGCGCTCCGGGATCCACTGGATGGTGGCCGCGGAATAGATGACATCAAACCGCTCCCCGCCGAAATCATGCGTGATAAAATCGTCGTTCACGATCTGAAAATTCGGGTGCGCACCATATTTTTCCTTCATCTTCGCATAGAGATGCTCGCCGAGCTCGATCGCGTGATAATCGCAGCCGGTCGCAAGGATCGGATCCGTCGCCTGCCCGGTCCCCGGTCCGATCTCCAGCACGGAGGTGCCGGGGCCGATCTGCGCCTCCTTGATAAAATGCGCAAAAAGGTCCGCGCTGTAACGCGGCCGGAACTTGTCGAACTGATCCGGTATCGTGTCAAATACCTTCCGAAACTCCATCCGTTTTCCCTCCTCGCGAAGCTTCCTCCTGAAATCGCCGCACCGCTTCCTCATCGTAATTGCGGTAGAATTCCTCCCGCTGCCGCGTGCTCTCCGCTTCGTCCGGCACCCAGTCCTCCTCCGGATGGACCGCGATCCCCAGCGCTTCCAGCGCAGGCAGCTTTTCCTTCAGATCCCGCAGAAAGACCTCAAAGGGCGGACGATCCTCCCCGTACTTTGCGACCGCGGCGATCGCAGCCAGCCGCGGCCACGCATATTCCTCCAGCTTTTGCGGCGTGCGGATATGCTCGGTCCAGAGCAGGCCTTCCGTGCCCAGGACGCGCCCCTTTCCGAGTCGTAAGGCCTCCCGCAGTCCCTCCGGATTCAGGTCCGTCTCGTACGCTTTTTTCAGCGAGGTGATCCCATAAGGATAGTCAAAATAGCAATGGGTCGTGGGCGAAATGATGATGTCCCCACCTTTTCTAAGGTGCTCCGCCAGGCGCTCGTCCCGGTCCGTCGCCCAGTACTGCAGGATGATCCGGGGATCCAGATTCCCGCCGTCCGCCGCGTCGTTCCACGCGATGACCTTCTTGCCTTTTTCCAGGAGGTACCCGGCGATCCGGTTCTCGAAGGCCCCCTGGTAGGCGCGCATGTCGCTTATCCCCATACGCTTCATTTTCTCCCGGCAAAGCGGGCAGCTTTCCCAGTTTTCATGGGGCACCTCGTCTCCTCCGATATGAAAATACTCCCCCGGAAAAAGCCCGATCAGCTCGCCCAGAAGCGCCTCGAGAAAGGCATAGACCTCCTCCTTCGCAGGGCAGAAGATCCCGTGGAAGATCCCGCCGCTCGTCACGACCTCCGTCTCTTCCCCGCTGCAGGACAGCTCCGGGTACGCCGCCAGGATCGCGCTCACATGCCCCGGGACGTCCAGCTCCGGAATGACCTCGATCCCGTGTGAATCGCAGCACTCCAGGACGTCCCTTACGTCCTCAAAGGTATAATATCCGCCCTCCGGCCGATCGGAGAAATAGTATGCGAAATGATCCCCCTTCCGCACGGAGGAGATCTCGTGCAGACGCGGGAATCTCCGGCTTTCCAGGCGGTATCCCTGATCGTCCGAGATATGCCAGTGGAAGTAGTTAAATCCAAATTCTGCCGCGGCGGCGATCATTTTTTTCAGCTCCGGCACCGCAAAAAAGTGCCGCGAACAGTCGATGTGAAAGGCTCTGAAGCCGTATCTGTCACCGGTTCCCCCCATGTTCGTCTGTGCCCCTTCCCTTCTATACCCTGCGCTCGTAATCGATCAGGGTCATTTTATCATTCACCTTTTTCTCTTCTCCGACCCTTACAAAGCCGCATTTCTCATAGAGATGACAGTTCCCCGGCTCCTGCAGGATCGTATCCAGCCGCCAGGTCGTAACCTCCGGCAGCTGCGCAAACGCCTTCCGGATCGCGGCGTACCCGATCCCCTGGTTCTGATACTTCGGCAGGATAAAGATCGGGCTGATATATGCGATCTTCTTTTCCTCCGGATCGTTATGTCCGATATTGATGACCCCGACCCGAGCCCCATCCTTCATGATGAAGTAGTAGGTCCGGTTTTCCACCGCAAATCTTCTGCGGATCCTCTCCTCCGGTTCTATGGCCGGAGAGCCCTCATCGTGATATTTCTCATAGAGGGGCATAAAGCTTTCCACCTGCATCCTGTGAAGCTCGGGGATCTCTTCTTCGGTCACTTCCCGCAGCTTGACCCTTCGCATCAGTTCGCTGACGCTCCGGTCCGGAAGCCCGAAATGCTCCTTGATCCTGGAGGCCACGACCGAAGGCTCCAGGTGGGTGTTGTCGATCTTTATATAATGCTCAAAGGGCACCTCTCCCTCGTTGCTTTCCAGGCGGTAATGCGTATCCTCATATACCAGCCGGTCGTCGGAGATCTCCAGGTTTCTCTTGGAGGCCTTGTTTTTCAGGCGATTCTCACTGTGATTGCGCTGTAATCGCACCTCCTGATCCGCCACCAGCTCGACATAATACACCGTGCCTCCCGTGGCCTCAAACTTGTCGGAAAGGCGCTTTAAATACTCCCATTCCGAGGGCAGGTCAAACGCCATCATATAGGTGAAAATAAGCCCCTGGTACTCGGTCTTAAGAAATTCGTCAAAAATCTCATCCCGCAGCTTCGAAATAAGCGCCCCCTGAAAACCGCCAAAGATCTCGATCACAGGCTCTATCATCATATGATTGTGGAAGAGCCGGAAGTCGGTGATCTTCATCAGCTCCTGTCCCACGGTCATCTTCCCTACGGCGCCGCTGCCTAATATAATCATCAGATCCATCGATTGGTTCCTCGTATGCTTCCTTACGCATTCAAATGATCAACGATATCGTACAGGTTTCTGCCGGTCTGCCATTCCCATGGTGGGCAGGCCCTTCCCGGGATTGGGGATCCGGACGTAGTATTTGTCCGCATCCTCCGCGACCACTCTCCCTCCGTTTTTCTCCATCACACGAAGCGATGCGGGATTGTCACGATTTACGCGAAGGTAAAACTCCTCCTCCGGAACGATCCTGCGCGCCACATCCAGCGTGAGCATCAGGCCTTCCGTACCGTACCCCTTGCCCCGGAAGGGACGCGCGATAAAGTATCCGATGTGCCCCGCTCCCTCTCTCAGCGCATCGTTCAGATAATGCCGGATCCGGAACTGTCCGACGATCGTCTCCTCTTCCCAGAGAAAAAGGATCGTCTCCGGCACCATCCAGTCCGGCAGGTCCTCTCCCTTTTCCGCCTTGCGCATGGCGGGAAGGGCTTTATGCTCGAAGTCCTCTCTTGTCACATCATGCCAGGAATTCATAAGACCGTTTTCATCCTCCGGCATATCCTTTACAAACAGCCACTCCTTTTCCAGGTCGGTGCTGTTTGCAGGTTTTACGTATAGCATGGCCGTACTCCTTTTCCTATCGTCACAATATATTACGATATCCTCCGGTTACCGTGCTTAAGCCTCCCTGTCAGCGCGGATCATCGCACGCCATACTTCATCGCAGATGCCCAGATTGTTCTTCCCGGCAGCGCGGAAGATCCCTTCCTGCTTCATCCCGGCCTTCTCCATGACCCGGCCGGACTTGGGATTGTTCACATCATGGCATGCTGCGACACGGTTTAGCCCCACCACATCAAAGAGGTAATCCATCACCGCCTTCAGCGCTTCGGGCATGAGCTCCTGCCCCCAGTAGGCTCTGCTCATGCAGTACCCCATGTCCGCCGCTTTCGTATTCTCCTTCAGCTTCACCACGGAGATATTCCCTATGGCACGGCCGGTCTCTTTGTACTCCATCACCCAGTTGAAATAGCCGCCGTCCTCATAGCGGGTGATCCAATCCGTCAGCAGTGCTCTCGTCACATCCACGCTGGCATGGGGCGGCCATGTCAAAAATCTGGTGACCTCCGGATCGGACGCCCAGTTCTGATACATATCCTCCGCATCCTCTATCACAAACCTCCGAAGGATCAGTCTCGGCGTTTCGATCCTCTGTGTCCCTGCTTTGTTCATATGTTTGCTCCTTATCATAAAGCCACCCAATAGGGCGGCTTCCTTTGTGCCCATCTGTCCTATCCCTACAAATTCTCCCGGATACGCTCGATGAGCTCCGCGTACTCCGCATCCGTCAACTCCTTCTCGTGGGGGTTCATGGCAAACACGCCGCCCCACTCGTATCCGTCACGGTACTTGGGCACGATGTGCACATGCAGATGATGCATGGTATCACCATAGGCACCGAAATTCACCTTGTCCGGATGGAAGGTTTTGTGGATGCAGACCGCCACACGGTTGATGTCCTCCGTAAACTGCGCACGCTCCTCCTGCGTCAGCTCCGTCAGATCATCCACGTGCCGCTTGCAGGCCACGATGACACGCCCGGGATGACTCTGCTCCTTAAAAAGGATCAGCTTCGACATGGGCAACTCGCAGATCTTGATCCCGAAGGCGTCCAGCAGCTCCCCTTCCGCACAGTAGGAGCAGTCCGGATGCAGCTCCGCATTATTCGTTGTATTCTCGTTCATGTTCATCTCCTCCAGATTTTTATATGTTACAGCCATGCCATGATAAACCGCACATGGATTTGTGATTATCTTTCTTTCAGGTGTTGCTTCAACCTCAAAAAATCCTTTGAATAATTCTCTAGGATCAGTCTCGGCGTTTCGATCCTCTGTGTCCCTGCTTTGTTCATATGCTTGTCTCCTTCTCCCGCTTCCCATTTCAGTCCAAATACTCACAGCACCTTCTTCCAATCCTCTTCCTTAAATCCGGGGATCACAGCCTTCTCTGTCACCAGAAGAGGGCGCTTGACCAGCATCCCATCCGATGCCAGAAGCTTATACATCTCATCCTCACTCATCTCCGGCAGCTTCCCGGAAAGCTCCATCTCTCGATACAGCTGGCCGCTGGTATTGAAAAACTTCCGCAGCGGCAGACCGCTCTTCTTATGCAGCTGGCGCATGGTCTTCTCATCCGGATGATCTTCCTTGATGTCGATCAAAGTGTAAACTACCTTGTTATCATCTAACCACTTTAAGGCTTTCTTACAGGTTGTACATTTCGAATAGCAATATACCTTCGTCATAGGTTACTCCTCCCTGATGATATCGACATCTGCCCAAGTCACTTCTCGAAAAGCTCCGCCATCTTACAACACGCCTCTTGCGATCTGTGCAGAATCGTTTCTTCCGCCTCGATAGTCACTTCCCGTCTTTGCAATGACAAACATATACCGCGGATCTCCGTAATAGGTCAGTTTGTAATGACTCCCATCCTCGGTGATCTGAAAGCCGAAATCGGTCAACTCCTGCCGAAGTGCACCGCTCATGGATTTGTAATCCTTTAACAGTGCCTTGATCTTCTCCCGGCGCTTCTCCGTAATCTTCCCATATTCGTTGGATCCGATGATATCGTCCAGCACATGTGCCCTACGGGTATCATCGTGGACATTTTTCCGCGCTTCCGACAGGATCGTCAGAAGCAGATCCTTGATCTCATCCGCAAACAGCTCCGTTTCATCGCCAAAATACAATACCGGCGCATGCCCCATCTTTTGAAACTTCTCCTTCAGCCTTAAGTTCTCTTCCTGCAGAGAAGCATTCTCATTCATCAGACTCTGAATTTTACGATCCTTCTGCGCAGAATCATCATCAAATTCCTCCAGAAGCTTATCATTGAACTCTCGATCCGCGGCCCTCGCAGCTTCGGCTTCCGAGCGAAGCCGTTTCTGCTCATTCAGACTCCGCTGCAGGAGCACCCTGTTTACTCCATTCCAGGTTTCCAGATCCGCAGGCCGACGGATCAGCGCATATCGAATCACTTCGTTGACGAGACGATCCATAAACCGCTCCGGGGCCTCCTCTCCACTGAGCGGTTTGAAATACCGGTGCTTTCTCTCACTCTCTGACTTCAGATAATAGATTCCGATCCGCCCATTGCACTCATACTTTTTCCCGCAATCTCTGTGGATCTCAAGCGATAGTGCGCCCTGCCCTTCCACGATCACATGAGCAGCGCCTTTCAGTTTATGCGCCAAAAACCTGGCATCCAGTGGCAACTCTCCATCCGGCTTTCTTGTAACATATACAATCGGGAGCGCATAAAAGCGTTTCCCCTTCAGGATCCCCAGCAGCCAATCCTTCTCAGACTCCGTTACTTCCTTCGGCACAAAATCCACCGATGTGTCCCCATCCATCTCCAGGTATCCGTCACGGATCAGCGTTTTGATATAATAGGGCGTGGAAAAATCCTCCTGGAAGGAAGTCGCATCCTCCAGAAAACTTCTCTCCAAACGGATCGATATCGTACGATTCGAAAAATCCGCGATATAATCCGTATCCCAGACAGCGCCGTCCTCGCTCACCTTCTCATACCGCGCCGCGTAGATCTCCAGATCCGGTATCCGGGCAAACTCCAGCCAAAGGTGCTCATCCCCAAAGAAAGCGTCCCATTCCCCGTTCCATGAAATATCAGGGATCACATTCTCCTTGTGCGGTCCTCCCTGATTCCATTCAATGATGGAACGTCCAAACGCTTCCGGCGTAAATGATTCATTTGTCTTTAACAGAGTCGAGAATAAAAGCATATTCGCACCTTACTTCATAAATCAGTCATGTAAAACGATTGCGTCAGCTGTTACTTTTGTGATGTCAGTGCCTTCTTCCAATCCTCTTCCCGAAATCCAGGGATCACCGCATCCTCCGTCACCAGAAGCGGCCGCTTCACAAGCATCCCATCCGATGCCAGGAGCTTAAAGCACTCGTCCTCGCTCATCTCCGGTAACTTCTTAGAAAGCTCCATTTCTCGATACAGCTGGCCGCTGGTATTGAAAAACTTCCGCAACGGCAGTCCACTCTTCTTATGAAGCTGACGCAAAGTCTTCTCATCCGGATGGTCTTCCTTGATATCGATCAAAGCGAACTCGAACTTGTTATCATCCAGCCACTTCAGAGCTTTCTTACATGTTGTACATTTCGAATAGCAATATACTTTTGTCATAAGTTACACCTCCGAGATAATATGACACGCAAGGATTCACTCCCTTCAACAGAGTGGTGCCCTGAAAAGGCATTTGTCATTCAATATTCTGGATATATTTACATTTCGGAAAAGCACTGCATCCGAAGAACTGCTTCCCGGCATTACTCCCCTTTTTGGCGGTCCGCAAAACCAATTCGCTTCCGCACTTGGGACACTTCCTGGGAGCGAAACTGACAACGATCTCCGAAGCATCTGCCACCAGTTCCTCAACCCCCTCTTCAGGATGGTCAACCACGATCTCCTCTTCAGGTTCTGCC
>JAEEGH010001342.1_pt1 | contig 71711 bp, 60 predicted proteins | sample 9134181 | NCBI WGS metagenome assembly JAEEGH01 (sample SAMN16246544, study PRJNA631951) | gut metagenome | biome: gut microbiome; feature: rumen; material: DP-attached | host: Bos | place: Iran: Karaj | collected 2018-10 | reverse complement strand
TTTGATTCGATGCTTTTACAGGAAGCTATAAAGATTGCGCAGAACAAAAATTGTTATAAAATCTCTTTGGAAACTGGCTCAAACCGGGAAAGCACATTAAACTTTTATAAAGAAAATGGTTTTGAAATGGACACAAAACATTCGTTTCTCAAGAGACTATAAAATCTCGTCTGCATGACAGGAGAAAAAATGAAAAAATCTTTGATTCATAGCGGTATTATAACATACCCACAGTGCTTTTTCTATTGTTGAGCTTTTCTTTTCGCAATAGCTTAATCTTATATTAAAGTTCATACGTCGAAAAGTGACTGTTTTCGCGATGCGAATGTGAATATGATTTATGCTTCAATCCAGAGTTAAAATCTACGCACCCTTAAGGTTTTGTTACGCAAGGCTTTAAATATTTTGCACAAATCATAATTTGTTAAAGATTAGCGTAAGAGGCTTAATTGTTCAGTTATATAAAAAGCAAATCTGTCAATCTGGAAAACCTATTTGAATTTCTTTTATTATGCCATTTTTATCAGTACTTATAACTACACCGGCATCGAATACTGCTTTTCTAAGAAAATTTTTTAGCTGATAACCATAATGATTTTCATTCATCAGTTCAGACACTTCTTCATTACCATCAAGAAATTTGTTGATATCGTCTCCAACTTTTATACCGTTTGCCAATTGATATTCTGAAGATTTAATTGTGATGTGCTGAACTCTTTTGAAATTCCGATTAACAGCAAATGACAAGTCATCGTAATAAAGGCTGTCTTCATTATAAACATCATCATAAAAAGTAGAATCTGGTTCACCAAGAATATCTATTAAATCAGATTCTTTAATTCCAGATAAAATCAGTCCTTTTTCTGTCTTTATCCCTGCTTCTTCAATATTATTGAGTCTATACTCTGCAATATCAGCTTCAAAAATATACTCTCCGTATATCCAGCCTTTTCCTAGCTGTGAATTAATATATATCCATTGAAAATCAGAATCATCAATCAGTTCTACATATTCAAGGCATTGAACACTGTCTCCAGTATTGAGCTTGCCAATTATATTGCTGTTTAATCCATAATTATCACGCAAACGGACATTATCATCATTTATAATAAAAGTTCCTCCCATGAAACCAGATGCTCCGATAGTCTCATTCTGTTTTTGAGGTGTTTCAGAATCAGATTGATTTTCGTTATAGGATAGTTCTGATTTAACAGATGTTGCTGATGATTCTTCATGTATTTCAGCTTTTGACAACAATATTTCTTCTTGTTTTTCTGATTCAGCTTTTAAATTTGATTTTTCACAAGCAAAGCAAATCAATGTCATACAGCAGATTAATTCACAAATAAATATTCGCTTCATATATAGCTCTCTTTTCTTTAAATAGTATTTAAGACATATATACTATTAGTCTCAATTCCAAGTTTTGTTATTTTATCATAAATTTTGCAAGAATTTGTCATTGTCGGGCGTCTGCCTGTCGGCAGACAGGTGCCCCGAGAATCTTTCTTCACAAAACCAATAATAATTGTCATTAGATTGCCATGTCTAGAACGGCAATGACACAATTGAATGAAACTCGAAATTGAACCTAATAAGCAGGCTTCACATGGGCGCGGCAACTTGTTCTAAAGAATTCGTTACCGCGCCTTTTCTAGAAACATACAATTTGCTATACTTAGCGCATGATTAAGCGACTGGAACAAATGGCAAAGCGTTTTGCCGAAGTGAACGAACTGATACAAGACCCGGAACTGGTCAAAGACCCGAAAAAATACAAAGACATAATGCGCGAGCATTCTCACCTTTCAAGCGTTATGGAAGCTTACGAAGAATACAAGTCTATTCTTCAGGGCATAGAAGATGCCAAAGTGCTCATAACTGAAGAAGAAGACCACGACATGAAAGAAATGGCGCGCGAAGAACTGAAAGGACTCGAAGAGAAAAAACCGCAAATCGAAGAAAAGATAAAGTTCCTGCTCATTCCGCCTGACCCGCTTGAAGAAAAGAACATCATCATGGAAATCCGTGGCGGCACCGGCGGCGACGAGTCTTCGCTTTTTGCGGCAGATTTGTTCCGCATGTATACGCGCTACGCCGACATGAAAGGCTGGAAATACGAGATAATGGACGCCAACGAAACAGAAGTCGGTGGCTACAAAGAGATTTCGCTTTCAATTAGCGGAAAATACGTGTACGGCAGCTTGCGCTACGAAAGCGGCGTACACCGCGTTCAGCGTGTGCCTGAAACCGAGGCGCAGGGCCGCGTTCATACTTCGGCCGTAACCGTTGCGGTTCTGCCTGAAGCAGAAGAAACTGAAATTGACATAAAGCCGGAAGACGTGCGCGTTGACGTTATGCGCGCCGGCGGCCCGGGCGGTCAGTGCGTCAACACGACGGACTCTGCCGTGCGCCTTACGCATATTCCGACAGGCATTGTCGTAATTCAGCAGGACGAAAAAAGCCAGATAAAGAACAAGGCAAAGGCTTGGCGTGTTCTTCGCGCGCGTCTTTTTGACCTTGAAGAATCTAAGAAAAATGCGGAACGTGCCGCCGCAAGGCGCAACATGGTCGGTTCTGGCGACAGAAGCGAGCGCATACGCACGTACAACTTTCCGCAGAACAGACTTACGGACCACCGCATCAACCTTACGCTTTACAAGCTTGATCAGGTTATGCAAGGCCAGCTTGACGAGCTGATTGACGCGCTCTGCATCTATAACAAAGAGGCGCTGCTCAAGGCTGACGGCTCTGCGCTTTCATAATCTATGGAATTGTGGGATATCTTTGACCACGTGCGCGAACCGCAGAACAGAACGGCCGTGCGCGGCTCAACCATCAGCAAGCAAGACTTTCATTTGATTATACACGCCTGGGTTAGGAGAAAAAGCGACGGCAAGCTGCTTGTTTCAAGGCGCGTGCCGCAAATTTTCTGGGGCGGCTACTGGCAGCCGACAGGCGGTTCTGCAAAAGCAGGCGAATCGAGCAAAGCAGCCGCGCTCCGCGAATTAAACGAAGAACTCGGAATAAAAGCAGATGATGCGCAAAGCACTCTGCTTTTTTCATATAGATTCGTGCCACCAGAGCCGGAAAATCCTTCGTTTTTTTTGGACTGCTGGCTCTTTGAATTTGACGATGTTTCTGGCAAGCCGGAACTGATGCCGGTCTTGCAGCAGGAAGAAGTCTGCGAAGCTAAATGGTGCACGCTTGAAAAGGTTCTGAATCTCTGGCAGCAGGGCAGCTTTATGCCCTTTGAAACGACATGGCCGCCGTATTTTGACGTGCTGAAAAAGTCGCTGCAGAAGCCAGGCACAGTCTTTGCGTTGCGCGCATGGGGCGCAGCCGAGCTTAGAAGCGCAAGCACGGCCACGCCGGAACTTGATTCTTCGCTTTTGCTTGCACATGTGCTTGGCTGCCAGAAAAACGAGCTGCTTTTGCGTACTTCAGACAAAGTTTCAGCTGAAGACACGGCGGCATTTGCAAAACTGCTTTTTAAGCGCGCAGACGGAATGCCTGTAGCTTATCTGACAGGCCGAAAGGATTTTTGGAAAAGCACTTTTGAAGTTTCTCCGGCCGTGCTTATACCAAAGCCCGACACTGAACTGCTCGTTGAGCTTGCGGCAAAGCATGTTTCAGACTTTTTTAAGCTTAACCCAGAAAAGACGCTGCGCCTTGCTGATGTCTGCACAGGTTCGGGCTGCATCGGCATAAGCGTTTTGCAAGAAGCAGTCGAACAAAATTTGCCGCTTGAAAAGCTCAATTTTACGCTGACTGACGTTTCAAAAGCCGCACTTGATATTGCAAAACGCAACGCAAGCACAATTCTCGGCAACAATGTGCAGAATATCAGCTTTGTTTTGGGCGACCTGCTTGAGCCGCTGCTAAATACAAGCAGAAAGGCGCAAACAGACGGCAGTTCTGACAGCGCGGCGAAGTTTGACCTTATTTTGTCTAACCCGCCTTATGTGCCGAGCCGCATAACGGACGAGCTTCTGCAAGACGGGCGGAGCGAGCCGCGGCTTGCGCTTGACGGCGGTGCAGACGGACTTGATATAATCAGAAAGCTTGTTCCAGAGGTATGGCAAGCGCTTGATAAAAACGGTATACTACTCATCGAAACAGGCGAATACAATGCGGCAGAGACAGCCGCGCTTTTAAGAAAAGCCGGTTTTGCTGATGTTCAGACTTTTGACGATTTAGGAGGGCAGCCACGAGTAACGCAAGCACGGAAACCGTAAGCGCACGCACAGAATCTGCGGCAAACGCTATAAAAGAAGCAGCTTTTTTTATAGAATCGCTGCCCGAAGCAAAAAAAGCAAATATCGAAATTTCTCATCAGCTGAGGGTTGCAGACATTCTGCTTCAGCTGAACATGGACGCACCGACATGCGTTGCTGGTGCGCTGCACAACATCAAATTTGACGAAAAAGAACGCGCCGAAGTTGAGCAGAAATTCGGAAAGACAGTGCTTCTGCTTTTAGATGAATCTGCCGTAATTTCAAAGCTTACGATGAAGTGCAAGACGCAGCAGCAGGCAGATTCAATCCGCAAGATGATTTTTGCGCTTGTAAACGACATCAGGACAATCATAGTCAAGCTTGCAGACAAGCTTGACCGAATGCGCAACCTCAAAGGCGTTGACGTTGAAAAACAGCGCAAAACCGCTTACGAAGCAATCGGCATTTGGGCACCGATTGCAAACAGACTTGGTATTTCTTCTGTTAAAGACGAACTTGAAGACTTGAGTCTGAAATTTTCAAACCCTGAAATTTTTGCACATATAAAGAAGATTGTTTCGCTAAAAAAAGATGAGCGCGCCGAATACATAAACACGGCTGTCGCCAAAATCGAAGAAGAAGCTAAAAAAGCCGGAATCGAGGTCGTGGTAAAGGGCAGGGCGAAGCATTTTTATTCGATTTACCAGAAAATGCGGAAGCGCAACAAAAGCGCGGACGAGCTTTTTGACTTGCTTGCAATACGGATTTTGTGCAGCAACACCGTTCAATGCTACACGCTTGTGGGGCTTGTGCATAATTTGTGGAAGCCTGTCGACGGCCGCTTCAAAGATTATATCGCGAACCCGAAAAGCAACGGCTATCAGTCTTTGCACACAACCGTAGAATGCAACGGCAAGCCGCTTGAAATTCAGATTAGAACTTTCAAAATGCACGACACGGCTGAAAACGGCGTGGCGAGCCACTGGCTTTACAAGAAAGGCACAAACAAAGATGCGGTTTCCGCTTCAAGCCTTGATGTCGTCAATAAAATGAAGACGCTTGCTAAGGCAGCGGCTCAAGACACGGCTGAAGAAACTCAGCGCGAGTTTTTTGCCGCAATCAAGGGCGAGCTGCTCGGCAATTCGGTTTTTGTGTTCACGCCCAACGGCGATGTAATTGAACTGCCGGCCGGTGCATGTGCAATTGATTTTGCTTACGCAATTCATTCAGCTATTGGCGAAAAGATAACCGGTGCGAAGGCAGACGGCCAGATTATCGCGCTCGGCACGCCGCTTGAAAACACACAGACAATCGAAGTTTTGACAAGCCCTTCCGCGCATCCGACCGTAAATCAGCTGAACGTGGTAAAGACCTCGAAGGCAAAGGCAAAAATCCGCGCTTACCTCAATGAGCATGACCCGACATTTAATGCCGTGCCGAAAGCTGAAGACGAAGCCGCCGTTTCTGCTATCGGGCAGCCGTCTTTCAGCCACCACAACCACTCGCCCAAAAGCGCAGAGCAAGAGCAAGAAGCCGAGCAGGCCGAGCTTGTGCACAAGACGATGACGGCGAGAATCCGCATCGGCGACACCTCAAATTTCTTGTTCAGCCTTGCCGGCTGCTGCAACCCGAAATTCGGCGACGACGTTGTGGGCTACGTTTCGCGCGGCCGCGGCATCATCGTTCACCGCGAAGACTGCCGCAACGTCTGGCGCATCCCGAACATCGAAGAGCGCCTGGTTCAAATTGAATGGGATTCTTCCGCCGACAAGGATAAAGCTAAATGACAGACATTTCTAAAGATTCTCTGATTTGGTTCGGCAGGACATTGGATATAGACGGCGTGCGCTATTTTGATTATTCCGCTGCTGGCTTTGAATTTGCCTTTACCGGCACAAAAGCTGTCTGCACTTTATGTTCAGACCCAGATTCTTGGCAAGACGACACAAAATGCTGGCTCGGCGTCTACGTTTCAGAGCTTGACGCAAGCGCAGCAAAAAAGCCGCTTGAGTTTTGGCAAGACTTTGGCGGCGAACCTGACAAGCACATTCAGCTCAACAAAAAGCTTGCAGATTATACGCTATTTGAAAGCGCAACGCCAAAAACAGTGCATATCCGCGTCATCAAGTTAAGCGAAGCTGCGTTTGCCTTTGCCGGTTTTTGCGGGCTAAAAATTGAAGGCAAGCTCCTCGAAAATTGCATTGATTCAGCTAAAAAAGAAAAAGCACTCAAAAAACCCAAGATTCAGTTTATTGGCGATTCAATCACATGCGGCTACGGCATAGACGGCGTGTTTGAAAAAGACGTGTTCACCACAGCGCAAGAACGCGCCGACAAGTCGTTTGCATTTCTGACCGCAAAAGAGCTTGGCGCAGAATTTCAGATGGTCAGCTGGAGCGGCATCGGCATCATTTCTTGCTACATTGCGCCGGAAGAAGACTATGTAAGAACAGAAATTCTCATGCCGATGCTCTACCCTTACACAGACAAATCGCTTTCTTTAAGGCTGAAACTTGAGCCTGAAACTTGGAACGCGGAAAGCTTTAAGAGCGATGTAATTGTCATAAACCTCGGCACGAATGACCAGAGCTATACGCGGCAAAAAAAAGAGCGCGTAGACACGTTCATAAGCTGCTACCGCCAGTTTCTTGAGTGTGTGCACCGCAATTCGCCGGAAGCGGCCATTGTTGCGTGCCTCGGCGTTATGGGGCAAGACTTGTGCGGCGCGGTCGAAGAAGCTGCCGCGCTTTTCAAGCAAGATTTTCCGAAAGCTGAAATTTCTGTGCTGAAATTTGATGAACAGGACGAAAAAGACGGAATCGGCGCGGACTGGCACCCAAGCGCAAAGACGCACCAAAAGCTGGCGCAAAAGCTTGCGGCGCACATCAGACAAAACAAGCTGATTTAGCTGCACCCAATGGATTGCTTCGCCTGCGGCTCGCAATGACGATGCTTCAAACTTGAAAATTGTGCGTAGCCAAAACAAGCCGCAATGACCAGCGTACGTCATTGCGAGGAAACGAAGTGACGAAGCAATCTGCTACAAGTGCACGACTAATGCACATTAATCCCAAGATTTTGTGCCGTCGCCTGTTATTGGAATCTGCTCGCCGAGGTACGTGGGCTTTACATGAAGCGCAACCGACATAAACGCCTTGACGCGCGCCAGATATTCGCGCAACGCCCAAGACATGCGGACCCGTTTTCTAAAGCCTACAGATTCATCTGCCTCGTAACCGACCGCGTCAATGCCGAGCTTACGCGCAATGTACAAAGCGCGCGGCAAATGAAAAGCCTGCGTTACGATTACCGCATCATCAACGCAAAAAACAGCCTTTGCCCTGTACATCGTCTCGTAAGTGCTGAAACCTGCATGATCCATAAAAATGTCTTCGTGTGCAATTTCTGGATAATTCTTCAAAATAAAGTTTCTGCCTGTGTTTACTTCATCGTAAGTTTTGCGCCCGTGGTCGCCGGAAATCAAAATCTTTTCTGCCTTGCCCATGCTCAAAAGCTCTGCACCGCTCACGATGCGGTCTCTAAAAGCAATTGAAACATAGCCGCCGTTGTAGACTTTCGCGCCGAGAACAATTGCGGCCGTCTTTGAAGGCACAAGCTCTTTCTGCGTATAGACATACTTTTTTGTTGAAAGAATCATGTAAATGTTTATAATAGCTGAAAATACAAATGCTACCGCGCAGAAAAGCACGAATACGAGCGCAATCCTCTGAATCAAGATAAGCGGCTTCTTCTGCTGTTTCAGTTTCTTCGCACGGAAAGCGCGGAACGTGCTGATGAGGGCGCGAATCTTTTCGCGAAATCTGCAAGTTTTGAGTTTTTCCGCAATGCTGCGCCCTGCATTTGCAAAGCGCTCAATCAACAATTTCAGATTCATTCGCAAAGATTCGGGTAACGCTCTTTCGGTGCCGGTGCGGCAGATTTTGCGCGCACGATATAATCAGGCTTTACCGGCTTTGAAGTGTAAATCAAACATTCGTGGCCGTGGCTTATCCAGTTGCGTATCATGCCGGTTTTCGGGTCAACAAACTGATATTCAGCATCAGGCAAGGCTGTAACGTCTGGCCCGACAAATTCAAGCGGCGTGCCGGCATCAAGCTTGTTCATCGAGTTATAGGTGAAAAACTGCCAGCCCGGCTTGTCTTCTGCAAAAACATGCTCGTCGTCCTGCTGTTTACGCGCTTCAAGCACAGCCGCCTTTTTCTGCGGGTGCATTTCTTCAAAAGCTTTTTCTTCGGCGGCGCGGTTTTTGTCTGCAAGCGCAAGAACCGCGCTTTTGTCTGCCTGTGCGCCAATTGTGCCCATAAGTTCATATTCGCTGTCAGAAGCGCCGCTTGTGGTTTTGTCTGCGTCCGTCCTGCTGTAATAAAAGCCTGTCGCAAATTCGCGGTGAGCCGCCTTGTAAAGTTCTGCAACATAAGGCGCGGCTTCTTCGGCAGAGATTTTGCCTTCAAGCGCGTCAATTTGCTTTCTGTACGCGCGTGTCACCATCGCCACGTAATAAAGGCTTTTCATTCTGCCTTCAATTTTCAGCGCGTCAACTCCGGCGGCCTTCATGTCGTCAAGGTGGTCAATCATGCACAAATCTTTTGATGAAAGCACTGCCGTAAAGTCTTCGCCTTCAAAAATCGGAAAATACTCGCCCGGGCGTTCGCGCTCTTCAAGCACTTTGTAGTCCCAGCGGCAAGCGTGAGAGCAGAAGCCCGAATTTGCACCACGGCCGGTCATGTATGCGCTTAAAAGGCATCTGCCCGAATAAGCCACGCACATCGCACCGTGCGCAAAAACTTCAAGCTCCATTTCTGGCACAGCATCTTTTATCTCGCGGATTTCTTTAAGCGAGGCTTCTCTGCCAAGCACAACACGCTTAAAGCCTAAGTCATGGTACATTTTTACAGCTTCGCGGTTTATGCAGTTTGCCTGCGTGCTTAAATGCAGGTGCGTGTCTGGAAAATGTTTCTTTAAGATATTTACCATTCCGATATCCTGGATGATAAACGCATCAATCGGGTATTGCTTGAAAAAGTCAAGTTCTGACAAAAAGTTGTCTATATCTTTATTATGGAAAGAAATATTGAGCGCGCAAAAAAGCCGCTTGTCAGGGTATTGTGCCTTAAGCTTCTTAATTTCATTGTATTCCTCGCCGTAAAAGTTGTCAGCCTTTATGCGGAGGGAAAACTTCTTTAAGCCGATGTAAGCCGTGTCTGCGCCATAAGCATAAGCGTAGCGCAGCTTCTCGATGTTTCCAGCCGGTGCAACTAGCTCCATAAATCATCTCCCTCAAGGCCGTCGTTCTCAAGGTTGCCGAGATTCTTTATGAACTTGCCGGCTGCTTCAACTGCCAGATGAGTCTGCGGAACGTCCTCGTGGTCAAACTGAAAAAAGTGAAAAAGCTTGTCAAAAATTTCAAGCGTACATTCGACACCGGCATTTTTGAGCTTTTCTTCAAACTTTTGCATACACGGAAGCATCAGCTCTTCAGAGCCGGTCTGAATGTATACAGGCGGAAAATTCTCATAATGCGAAGAATCTGCCTTCAGCGGGGAAACGAGCGGATTTTCCAGATTTGCCTCATAAGTGTAATTCGTTCCGCAAACACGGAATGAATCTTGAGAAAAAAGCGGGTCTTTTGTCTTTACTGAATAAATAAGCGATTCAGCTGAAAGATCAAGCCACGGTGAGAAAAGCAGCATTCCCTTGAAGTAGCGGCGCAATTCTTTAGGCAGGCTCAAAGCCGCTGCAAGCGCAATTGCCGCGCCCGAACCGTCTGCCGCAAATACGATGTCTACATGGTGGTCGCACATGCGCTTGTATACGGCAAGAATATCTTCAATGGCGGCAGGAAAAGCGTATTCCGGTGCAAGGCGGAAATCTGGCAGAAGTACCCTTGCAGAAGCCTCGTTTGCCAAAGACGCACAGAAATTGCGCCACGAAGCTTTTGAACCGCCCATAAAAGAGCCGCCGTGAACATAGAGAATCATCTTCCTGTTAGAAGAAATCTGCGGAATCAGCATGTCGCTTGCAATGCCATGCACAGTGACAGAGCGGCAGTCTACATAATTCGGCAACACTCCATGTGCAAATTGAGCTTCAATCCGTTTTCTGAATTTTGTCAGATCTGTCCGTGAGGTAAAAACTAAATACTTTAACTTTTTTAGCGCAGAACGCCTGTCAACAACCGGCATAGTGGTTTAGTATACCAAAGGGAAGCATAAATGTCAAAAATTTCTAAATTACTGTCCACAAAGTCACAATTGAACATTATTTAAAAGAATGTTATTCTTAATTCATGTATACATTGGCGGCATTATGCGCAGTTGGTGCCGAAAAGACACTTTCTCTTGAGCTTAAACAGCTTGGTTATTCTCCTGTTTCAAATGCACCAGGCCGCGTTATCTTTACATCCAAAGATTCTGACACTCTTTTCAGAGCCAATCTCTGCCTGCGCACAGCTGACAGAGTCTATCTTCAGCTTGCTTCGTTCTATGCTGATAATTTTGATTCGCTTTTTGACGGTATAAAGTCAATAAACTGGCAGGACTATTTCAAAAAAGACGTTCATCTGACAATCGATAAGGTCCGTTCTCACAAAAGCAGGCTCTCTTCGGAACACACAATCCAGTCAATGGTACACAAAGCAATTTACACCAAGCTCGGCGAAATCTGGCACATTTCAGTATTGCCTGAAAGCGGCGAAGAAGCCACAGTCCGCATTTATATCGAAAACGACACAGTACAGGTGCTTCTCGACTTGAGCGGAGAGCCGCTCAATAAAAGAGGCTACCGCACTCACGGCGGCGACGCACCTATAAGAGAAACATTCGCCGCAACGCTGCTTCAGCAGATGTGCTGGCGGCGCAAAACACCGCTGCACGATCCTTTCTGCGGTTCAGGCACTTTTGCAATTGAGGCAGCCCTTTACGCATACAATGTTGCGCCCGGTTTTGGGCGGCATTTTGCTTTAGAAAATCTCGCAATTTATGACGAAAAAGCCGCACTGCGCATAAAACAGAACGAGGCTGAAAAAATCCGCCCCGAATGTACGGCAAGAATTACCGGCAGCGACATTGACCCGAAAGCAATTGAAAGGGCAAGAATAAATGCAGAGCACGCCTGTGTTACAGCAGGCCGAGCCCTTCAGCTTATAGGCAGCGACATGCGCATTCAAAGGCCGGACTTTATCGAAGCAGGATTTGATTCAATTGCCGCGCCTTTTGAGACGGGGCTTTTGATTGCAAACCCGCCATACGGCGAGCGCCTCGGCACAAGCCAGGAAGCAGAACAGCTTTACAAAGATATGTCTCTGCTTTTTCAGTCTTTTCCTGGCTGGCAGATGGGCATTATTACATCACACCCGAATTTTGAAAAAGCAATCGGACGGAAAGCCACAAAAACCAAAAATTTTAAATGCGGCAATCTTGATACGGTTTTTTATTCATACTTATAAAAGGCAGAGAGTATATGGCAATTATTGTTGAACATGACAAACGTAAACACACGATTCTTGACAAAGCCCTTGACGTGTTTGTTGATGAAGGCTACGAGGACGCAACTTTTCAGAAAATAGCAGACAGATGCGGAATTACGCGGACCACTCTTTACTTGTACTTCAGAAACAAGCGTGAAATATTCATAAGCAGCATCAGACAGCTTACGACAAACATTGAATTGAGCCTGCTTGATGTAATGCATGACAACAAACTTACTTCAGACGTAAAACTTAAGCAGGTTCTTCATCAGATTCTTGATGCATGCCGTGAAAATCCAAAGCTTTTCACCGTTATCCTGAATTATCTGCTGCAAGTTCAGAAAACCGGAAAAAATCCGGGAACAATGGTAAGACGCCGCATAGTCCGTTTAAGACATCTTTTGTGCAATATTCTTATTGAAGGAATCAACAAAGGCGAATTAGGTATTACAGTAAGCGAAATTTCTACAACAGACGAAATGCTTTATGCAATGATTGAGTCATCTATCTTCAGACTTGCAATATTGAATCAGAAAGACATAAAAGAAATGCATGCTGCGATTGATCTTGCAATAGAAGGAATCAAAAAGAAATAACTTAAGACCGAATAAAAAAGGCTGCCCTGAAAACGGACAGCCTTTTTTTAACAAATTCTAATTAACAATCTTAGAATCAGTTATCAGCCTTGATAGCGTTGGCAGCAGTACGTCCAGATACGAAAATCTCAACGATAGCGTTACCACCAAGACGGTTACCGGCATGGATACCACCAGTAACTTCACCGGCTGCATAAAGACCCTTGATAATGTTTCCGCTCTTGTCAAGAACATGGCGGCTTGTGTCAACTTTAAGACCACCCATTGTGTGGTGTGTTGACGGAGCCATAATTCTAATCTTAAGAGGAACGCCTTCAAGCTTATAAGTAGAAAGGTCATAAGAACCATCTGCTTTCTTCTCTGCATCACCGATAAGAGCTGTCCAACCAGTCTTGTTGATTGGCAGGCTGCTTTCTTTGCCTGTAATAAGAGCCTTATCGTAATCGATAATTTCCTGTTTTACGACAGCAGCATCAGCTGTAATGCCAAGCTCTTTGAAAAGGTCGCCAAGCTGGTCGATTGTGCGCTCATACTGTCTCCATTCAACATCTGTCTTCCAAGCGTCTGTTCCCGGTGTTCCATAAGGATATGGACCCTGAATTGGCTGCTTGCTGTTTGCGATTTCAATGAATACACCCTGAACTTTGTTGCGCTCGATACCGTTCTCAAACTCTTTAAGAGAAAGAACGTCACGCTCGCTTGTTTCGTTTACGAAACGCTTACCTGTTGTCGGATTGATGTAAACTGTGTAGTTACCGCCACCGAATGCAAGCTGTCCGTTGTCAATCCAAGAAATAGGCATAAGCTGTGTATATTCAAGTCCTGTTACGTCAGCACCTGCAGCCTGTCCCATCTTGATACCGTCACCCTGCATTGAAGAACGGTTTGTTGTCTGAGTGCGGCTTGTAATCTTGTCTTTCTTCCAGTATTCGTTTGTCTCGATAACCTTAGCTATGTTAGCTGCGTAACCACCTGTTGCAAGAACAACGCCCTTTGTTGCGTGTGCTGTAACCTGTGTACCATCATACATTACAGCCTTAACACCAGTTACTTTGCCGTTTTCTACAATAAGTTCTTTAGCTTCTGTGCGGCGGAGAATCTTGTTCTTGCCGGCAGCTTCGTTGATTGTGTTAAGCGGAGGCTGGAAGTATGTTCCCCACTGGAAAGCTGTAGGACCTTTCTTGAGGTAGTCGTTTTCACGCTGCCAGAGAGCACCAACGATTGTAGGCTGTGTGGCATTGTCGAAAGCTGAACCCTGGTCAACAAGCCAGTCTTTGAGATCCTGACCGTCTCTGATGAACTGACATACGAGGTCATAGTTACCATAAATCCATGATGTGAAATCTGCATTCGGGCGGAGTCCGCCGTAGTATGTCTGGAAAATATGGAGATTAACTGTAGAGAACAGAGTAAGAGCACCTTCGTTGAGACCGCTATTAAGTTTTGGCTGTGCCCAAGCGAGGTAATCTTTGATTTCCTGCTTAAGCTCTCTCAAAACTGGCAGGTATTCCTGATGAACACCGTGCTTTGAAAGTCTTTCAATATCACCGGCTTCGAACCATTCAGAAGCACCTGTCGGATCAAAAGGTTCTTCGCTCCAGTTGAGGATTGTCTTAAGAACAGCGATGTTTCCGTTAGCCATCTTAACTTTCTTGTATGTCTTTCCATCCTGAGGACAAACCCCTTCTTCTGCATTCGGATTAGATTTTTCCCAAACGAGGTAAGGCATTACAGACTGGAACTGACCGCCTGAAACTACAGTGTTACCACCGACTTCTGCGTTCTTTTCAATAATAAGAACAGAGTATCCGTTCTGAACTGACTGAGCAGCAGCAGCGATACCGGCACCACCAGCACCAACAACGATAACATCGAATGTTTCATCAATTGGTTTCTGAGCTGTGTGCTTAACTGTGTTCTTCTTGAAATCTTCGATTTTAGAAGCATTAGCTTTTGCAGCAGCATCGTTCAAAGCATTTTTAACAGCAATTGAAGTGAATGTTGCACCAGAAACTGCATCAATACCAGAACCGTTTGCTTCAATAGCATCTTTGAACATGATTGGGAATGCAGGATCACCAACGTGTGCTGTTTCTTTAGAAGACTTTACCTGAATGTCTGTGATAGCATCTTTAGAGAAAGTTACTTCCAAAGTAAGCGGGCCGTTCATGCCCATTGCTGTACCTTCGTAAGTACCGGCTGTATATGAAACAGCAGCATTTTTACGTGCTTTTTCAGCCTTTCCGCTAGAGGCGTTTCCACCGGCATTAGCAAGAGCAGCATCAACAGCGGCTATAATAGCTTTTGATGTAACTGTTGCACCGGAAACTGCATCTACCTTTGTAGAATTCTTCTTTACGATAGCAGCAGGAACTTCTTTAATTGCAGCATCGCTAAGACCAGCTGTTTCTTCATGCTGAACAATATCAACAGAAGCAATCTTGCCGTTTGTAACAGTAACAGAAACAACAACATCCCCGTTACGGCCAGCAGCAGTTCCTGTGTATGTGCCGTCAGTATATTTAGCACCGCCACAAGAAACCATTACCCAAAGCATTGCAAAAGCAGAAATGCCTGCAATAATCTTAAAAAATTTAGATTTTGCCATAAGTAAATCCTTTATATTAAGTATAAAAACTAATTGATTTTATCATAAAAGCAATCAAATGAGAATCCTAAATCGATAAAAAATTCTAATAATTTACAATCCATGCTCTCAAGGGAGATTTTTTTATTTTTATATGATATGCTCGTGGCATGAATAAGTACGTGTTCCTTTCTGCAATGCTTTCGGCTGCCCTTTTGTTTATTTCCTGCGGTGAAAAAAAAGCTTCATCTTCACTGAACGCCATGGATACATTTATGACGATTCAAGTTTATGGGAAAAAACCAGATGAGGCACTGGAAAAAACCAGGCAGCTTATTTATCAAATTGAACGGAATATCTCAACTACAAATGAAGCTTCTGATGTATACAGATTAAACCACGGCGAAAAGATTGCTGTAAGCAATGATACTTTGACGCTGACAAAATACGGCCTTGATTTTGCAAAACAGACTGACGGAGTTTTTAACCCGGCGCTGTACCCTGTTACTTCTGCGTGGGGCTTTACAACAGGCGATTATAAAGTGCCGTCTCAAAATCAGATAGAAAAACTGCTTCCCTTGACTGATTACACTAAAATTCAGATTGACGGCAGTTCCATAAACCTAGAAGACGGAATGGCATTAGATTTTGGCGCAATAGGCAAAGGCTATACCGGCGATGAAGTCATTAAGCTTTTGAAAGACAACGGCATTAAGTCAGCTCTTCTAGATTTAGGCGGAAATATTCAGGCTCTTGGCAAAAAAGCTGACGGCACTGAATGGAACATCGGAATAAAAAGCCCGTGGACAGGCAAAGCGGCTGCATCAATCAAAATTTCTGACAAAGCAGTTATTACAAGTGGCGGCTATGAACGCTTTTTTACAGCAGATGACGGCCATAACTACATCCACATTTTTGATGGAAAAACAGGCAGACCGGTCGACAACGGAATTGCGGGCGTGACAATAATAGCAGAATCAGGCTTGTATGCCGACGCCTTAAGCACAACCATGTTCGTTATGGGCTTGGAAGATGCCGCTTCTTATTGGCGGCACCATTCCGATTTTGAAATGATTATCTTTACAGAAAACCAAGATTTATATTACACAGAAGGTCTTGATGGAAAATTGCAGCTTCTTGCAGATTTCGCTTCTGTAAATGTCATCCAGAAATAGAATATCATTCATAAATAGCCTCTGCACTTAAAGCGGCGCGGGTTCTTTTTAAGAGATTGCCTTCTGAGCTGTTCAGAATCTTACAAAGTCCGCCAAAATACGCCAAAGCTACAGACAAAATTCCTTCTCCAGTCGGGCGGAGACTTGCAAGGCATTGGCTTAAGGCAGATAAAGCAGAAAGCTTTATGGCTTTTTCAATTCCTGAAAGCAGCGCGCCGTTCGTAATATTCCAGCCCGCAAAAGAATAAAGAACCTCGCCTTGCGGCATCATTAATGTGGAAATAATCACAAAAAGCCAAATGGAGATATGCGGCATAATTTTTATTTTTCTTTTTGATAAGATTTGCGCCGCAAAAGACAAGACTAAAGCACAAAGCAGCATATAAATGTTTTTCAGCATCATGACAACAACAGAAGCAATTAGAATTGCTGAAATCATGCAGATTGTTTTCGTCTTCTGCTTTTTTTCAATTCCGGGGCTTGTTTCCGGTTTTTCCTGCTTTATCAATTCCGGCACTTCTTCCGGTATATGAAGAATCTGGCTGAGAAAGGCTGTGACAATTCCGCTTAACAAACTGAATAAGAGCATTGGTCCAAGAAGCGCGTTTGTTCCTTCACCAAGATAAAGGCTGCTCAGCCAAATTTGAATCACTGCGCTACTGGCAGAGCCAAGCAATGAAACGCCATAAATGCTTATCAATCTGCCGCGGAACAATTTGACGATTCCGTACATAAACAAGCCGCTTATTACAGACTGAACAAAAGAAATCAAAAAGAACGGTGAGAATAAAGTGCCGGCCATAAGGCAGCTTGCGACAGACTTAATAACAGTAAGAAGAATAAAACTTAGCGGATCAAGAGAAAATGATAAAAGAACGGCTACATTGCCAAGCCCAAACCTGAAAAACGGCAGAAAACGCGGAATAAAAAGCTCGGCATAAGAAAACAGCAGTGTAAGTGCAGACAAATAGGCAATACGTTTTTTACTCTGCGACAGCATCAAAGTCTCCATAATTTTCAATAGTAATAACAACTTTATTTGGCAGGCAGATTAATGGGCTTGTCCAGCCCTGTTCAACGCAAGTCTTGTTCGGGCAAGGCGAATCAATAATATGAACTTTTCCGTCTTCAATTTGAAAGGTGGTAATTCCGATAGCGCCTTCTACTTTGTAGGTGCCGTTTTTCATTTGAAATTCATATTCTTTGCCGTCGGCAAGAACTCTTACAGTGCTTCCCTTTTTTGTGAGAGAATTTTTTGAAAGGAAAATTCCGGCAGCAAGAATTGCCGCAAATATAAAAATATCTAGAATTTTAAAACCCGGATTCAGTTTTTTCAATTAAGCAAAACCCCGAATGATAATTTTTTTAAGGTTAGAGGACTTTCAAAGGTCTGGCAAGTAGTTTTCCGCAATTTTGCAAGGCTTTAGCCTGAAAAATTGCTGACCTGCCCGAAAACTAACCGAGTTTCCAAACAGGTCTAAACTTAGTAAGCAAGAATCTCAGGTTTTTCGTACATACTCTCAAGAAACGGGCGCATGGCAAACATAACGTCTACAAGCTTAGAATCAAAATGCTTTCCCCGGGATTCTTCAAGAATTTCAAAAGCCTCATCTACAGAAAAAGCCTCTTTATATGGCCGTTCGCTGCACAAAGCGTCAAAAACATCAGCAATTGCCATGATTCTTGCAGAAATCGGGATTTCTTCACCTTTGAGATGTTCAGGGTAGCCTGTGCCGTCCCATTTTTCGTGGTGATAAAGGCAGACTTCGGATGCAATGTTTACAAATTTGTTGTCTTCAACATTTTTTAATGTGCGTCTTACAATGCGCTCGCTTTCAACCGGATGTTTTTTTATTATTGCGTATTCTTCAGGCGTTAAACGCGCAGGTTTTATAAGAATTTCGTCCGGCACTTTCATTTTGCCTATATCATGAAGCGGAGCTGCCATTACTGCATAATGCAAATCTTCTATCGAAATACGGTCTGTGTAAATTTTCTTTTTAATCATGTAATTGACCATATGCGAAACAATCATGCTTGTGCGCTTTACATGCTCGCCTGTAGTTCCGTCGCGCAGCTCGATTAAATCTGCAAAGCTGTACAGAATACGTGTCTGCATTTCGCGCATTTTTATATTGTGGTCTATAAGCGACATCTTGAATTTGTTGGTCTGCACTGCAGAAATGCACAGAAGTGTTGTCATTGCGGCAAATTCAATAAGAAGGGCCGAGCCTGAAGTTATGAGATAAAGGTTTCTTGAAACATTTAACGAGTAAAATCTGATTGTTTCTTCGCTTGTTAAGAAAAATGCTAAAAATGCACTTATAAAGCATATTATACACGCACAAAAAGAGAATTTCGGGTCAAAATAAAGAAACGTAATCAGCGGCATAACTGAATAGGACACAGTGACTTTTAGGTTTGGGTCTAAAGAAAGCGAAAAAACTATGCATTGGATGGTTATTGCTGCAAAGTATTTAAAGCGGCGTGAATTCGGTTTTTTCTTATAATAAAAGATCATTGCCGCAAGAAAAACTAAAGAGAGCGCAATTGAACCGCCTGCCTTTAACAGTGAATAATTATAAAGACCGGCAGCACAGCCTATAAAAATGGCTACAGGCACAAGACAAGTTACGGCATAAACTTTTACAACGAGTAAATTCATCTTTGACGTGTGATTGTCTAAAAAAGCTTTTTCTATTGTATCAATCTCGTTGTCCGACAATGCCTATTCCCACTTCTGCTGTTATTTAGAAATTTGTTACAAAGCAAGTATACACCCTGTTTTCAGCAAAAAATGTAAAAGCGTGTAAAATAACTATTATCGCTATTTTTCTTGTTGACAATAATCAAAAAAAAAGACAGTCTAAACACGTGAAATTATCAGAGAAGCGGAACGACGGCCGTTACAAAGATTTTGCCCGTATAGACGCACCTGACTTATGTGTTCTTCCGGGCATGCTGCTGGACATCAGCAAAAACGGCTGCCGGGTCAAATTTCCGGTACCAGTAAACATCAATAAAGAAGATGAATGTGAACTGAACATTCAGCCGTCCTGCAAGCAGGGGCTTAAACCTTTTTCTCTTACGGTAAAACCAGTTTGGGCAGATGAATCTGACGACAATAACGAAGCAGGTTTTTCTATTGTAGGCTCATCTGATTTCCGACGCCTTTCAAACTACCTCGATGTCCTTCACGAAGCTACAGTCGATTCTGACGAGCTTCTTCTGCAAGAATTATGCCTTTAGTTACAAAACTGAAAGGTCCTGCGTTTCTGGCTTTTGAAGAAAAACAGGACTGGCTTGTTGACGAACTCTGTACCTGCTTTGGCGCAGACAGGGCAAAACTTGTCTTTTACGGCGATTTAGTCTATTGGCAAGATGCGCCTGCCGAAAAAATTACGCCTTTCTGGTGCAGCACAGTCTATTTTGAGCCGTTCACCGTTGAGTTTCAGTCTGTCTCTGAAGCGGCAAACGCCCTCAAGCAGATTCAGCGCAACTGGGCGCCTTATCAGTTTACGCTTTTCAGACGCGCCGCTCTTATCCAGGAAAAGCTTCCGTACATAAACTTAAAGCCGCGCAATTTTCCGTATTCTGTGCCGCAGACCGAAATCGGCGCATGGACGCTGATTGACGAACATACGCTTTTTGCTTCTGCAAAAACCTCGAGCTTTCTTCCTTGCGGCAGAATCGAGTTTGTAGAAGACCATGAAAACCCGCCGAGCCGAGCCTATCTTAAAATCCAGGAAGCACTTGTACATTTTCAAGCATTTTTCGGTGATTTTCCGCAAAAAGGACAGCATTGCTTTGAGGCAGGCGCGTGCCCCGGAGGCTGGACTTATGTGCTCGTACAGCTCGGCTGTTCGGTTTTCGCTGTTGACAGAAGCCCGCTTGCCGAAAGCCTTATGCAAAACCCAAGCGTGAAATTTCTTGCACATGACGCTTTTACACTGAAATGCGATGAGATTGAGCCGGTTGACTGGGTTTTATCTGACGTAATCTGCTACCCGGAGCGGCTGCTAGAGTGGGTCAAAATGTGGCTTGCAAGGCCGCGCGTGCCGAACATGATTTGTACCATTAAAATGCAGGGCGAAACCAACTGGGAAACTATAAAAGCTTTTGCAGCACTGCCTGACAGCAAGGTGATTCACCTGAACTATAACAAGCATGAACTGACGTGGCTTCACAAAGGTTCACGATAAGAAAATAAAAAATTCACATTTTGGATATTTTTTATTTAAAAGCTGTGCTATAATAAAAGACAGAAACATGGGGGTTCTTCTATGAATGTTAAGATTATCAATCCATTTTTATCTGCAGGTCTTTCTGTCTTTGAAACGATGTTCAACCTTGGTTCTACAAACAAAGAGCCTTTCTTGCTTGATGTAAGCATGGGCCACCCATGGGAAATTTCGGGTTTGCTGGGCATTACCGGCGATTACAGTGGAATCGTTGCATTCAGGCTCGGGCGCACGCTCGCTTATAAGATGCTTGAACTTTCTGGTATGGGTGAAATCAAGGAAGACGAAAAAGAAGAGATGGCTAAGCAGCTTGTTGCTGAATTTACAAACGTCGTATCAGGAAACGCCATTTCAAGTCTTACCGATGTAAATCTCAAGGTTTCTCCGCCTGTCACAATTTCCGGCAGAAACCATTCAATTTCGTGGCCGAAAAACTATCCTGTTATAGCTATTCCGTTCATAACAAAATACGGAGCTTACGAAGTTGATGTCTGTTTCAAATAGCAGACATACCCGCTAATCAAGAAGGACCAGAAATGGGGTCCTTCTTTTTTTGTACGTCTGTCATGCCGAATTTAGTTCGGCATCTCTGTGCAAAAATTTCTATAGTTCTCGTAAGAAAACTATGTGTTTCATTCGTACCGAGGGTTTGATACCCCGATGCCGCTAGAAGCTTCGCTGCGAGTCTGCGGCGAGGTTGTTGATTAGCTTGGCTAAAAATTTAGGCTAATCTCTGATGAAACGCAGATTCCGAAACAAGTTCGGAATGACAGAGTTTTTAGTCAGGCTCTTTTTAGTCTATATGCTGAAAACCGGCCACAAGCCGCGCTTCTTCAAGAAAACTCAAAAGACGTGTGCCTGACATCGGCATAGCATAAAAGAAGCCCTGAATATAATCAGCACCAAGTTCTATTGCTTTGCTTAACACGTCCTGCGTTTCAACACCTTCTGTGATAATGCTCAAGTCAAAGCTCTTACATGCGTCAATTATAGACTTAACAAGCACGTCCTGGCGCTTAGAAAGCCCAAGCTGAAACACAATCTGCCGGTCGAGTTTCAGCGTATCCACAGGAAGATTCGCAAGATAGTTTATGCCGCTGTAGCCCGCACCAAAATCATCCAAGGCGATGCGGATGCCAAGAGATTTCAGCTGGGTAATTTTTTCTTTAACCGACTCAAAAGAATTTATAAGCACTGATTCTGTAATTTCAAATTCGAAAAATGACAAAGGAATCTGCGAATCTGTAAAAATCTTTTTTACCCTGTCGAAAAATCCATGCTGCAAAAGCTGAACAATAGAGAGGTTAATAGAGATTGTATCTATATAAGTCTGTCTGTTCTGCATCAGTTTTGCAAATTCACACACTTTTTTGATAATTATGTCACCCAAGTCATTGATGAAGCCGTTTGCCTCAGCAACTGCAATTGCTTCTTCCGGCCCGATGACATACTGGCTGTTTTTTATACGGAGCAAAGCTTCAAGGCGCGTGAATTTCCCGTCTTTTATAGAATAGACAGGCTGATACACAACTTCTATATCTGACTGGTTGTGAATTGCGTCAAGAACAATGTCTTTAATTACGTTGCCTCTTCCTACGGCGTCGTTGATAATGCTGCTATAAACAATGCAGAGATTGCGCTCGGTTAATGTTTTAGAATACTTCAAAGCGGTTTTACAGCTGCGCAAAAGCTCAAGCGGCGTTGTTCCATGGTCAGGGTAATCGGCGCGTCCCGCGTTCATGCTGATTTTGTACTTTCCGGCTGGAATATCTACAGGATTTGTAAAATAATCTTTGATTTCGCGGATAACGTTAGCGCATTTTGCGCCGTCTGCATTCGGTGTAATAATTACGAAAGTGTCGCCGTTGTAGCGGTAGACATTCGACTGCGAAACGGTGTCGAGCATGGCGGCAGTCTTGCGCAAAAGCATGTCGCCTGTCTTTACAGAGAAAAGCTCATTGAAATGGTCAAAGTCCACAACATCTATCATGAAAATTGAAAAGTCTTTTCTTGCGGTGTGAATGAACTCTTCTAGTGCGCGGATTAATGCGCTTCTGTTGCCGATGCCGAGAAGCGGATCTGTAAATGCCATAACCTCAAGGTTTGCCTGATAGGCAGACATAGAAGAGATTGTCTCATTCAAGGTTTCAGACAGAATGTTCAGGTTTTTATCACGGTATTTCTCAAAGCGGACATCCTGGTTGCCTTTTTTGATTTTCATACAGCTTGCAACCATTTTTTCCAGAGGAATATCAAGACGTTTGTACAAAAGAATGTTTACACAGACCGCGGCTACAAACATAAACAGAGAAGTAACAAACAGAAGCCTCAACGAAGCAAAGGCATTTACGGCAAGTTCCATGCGGTTTACAGAAGCACACAAAACAATATCGAATTCGCTGTTTATTGTTGTTACCGCAATGCGTTCAGGTAAATCTGCAATACGGAAGACAATTTCATTTGCAGCTTCTCCTGTTTTCGGCAGTATTTTTTCAGCCAGACCCGGGTTTTCCAGAAGAACATCAGCCCATTCCGAAGCAGAAAGCGCACCGCAAAGCATGTTAAGGTGATTGTCAAAAATATAAAGAGCACCGCTTCTGCCGAACGACTGCCGGTCAAGATAATTGTAAAAATATACGCGCGAAGTCTTTGACACAATAAAACCGCAAATTTCGTTCTGGCTAAGCACAGGAACAATAAAATACGAAATGTTTGAGGCATTGTCCGGCAGTGTTAAAAAAAGCGGCTGCCCGTCAGACATAGTGTTCAAAAACATCCATGAGACTATATCTTTTAAAAGTGAAGCTTCGCCGGCTCCAGTTTCCGGAATAATTGGCTCACCGGCTTTTGTAAAATATTCAATTGTATCAATTACAGGAAGAGCAGTTTTTATTACGTTTGTCTGCCACATTATCTTTTCAGCAAGTTCAGAAGGACTGGCCGGTTCGTTTTCAAGAAAGTCTACAAGCTGCGGTTCTGCCGCAAGTTTTGTAAGCTGAAGTTCTGCCTCATGCAGCGCTGTGCCGATTTCGTCTGTGTAAAGCTCAAGCTCTTCTACCATTGCTTTTGTGCTTGACTGGCGGACATTCTTATAAGTAAAGACAAATGCCATGGAAACCAGACACAAAAAAACGGCAAGACAAAGCACAACCGCAATAAGGTACGCATTGTCAAAAAATGAGAAAAATTTCTGCCACTTTAGTTTCTTGTTCCCCATTAAATACTTTCCAATTCAAAAGGAGTTTCCTGATAAACATAGTAGTTAAGCCAGTTCGAATAGAACAGGTGTGCATGACTCCGCCATGTTGAAACAGGTCTGTTTTCAGGATTATCATCCGGAAAATAATTGTAAGGCATTTCTATCGGTTTGTGTTGACTTATATCGCGAAAATATTCTGCACCGAGTGTTTCAGTGTCATATTCAAGATGCCCGGTCATAAAAACACGCCGGTTGTCTTTTGATTTTACCAGAAGCACGCCTGAACGCTGTGATTCCGCAAGGATCTGTAATTCAGGCACTTTAAGAATGTCTTCGCTCCTGACCTCTGTGTGGCGTGACTGAGGTGAAGGAAACCTGTCGTCAAAGCCGCGCATAAGAGGGTCGTTCTTGACTTTGCGCGTATTCTGAAAAATACCGAACATCTTCTTTTCGAGATTGTATTTCGGAATTCCATAATGATGATAAAGACCTGCCTGTGCACCCCAGCAGATATAAAGCGTAGAAAAGACGTTTTTTGAGGCAAAATCCATTATCGAAGTCAGCTCATTCCAGTAATCCACTTCTTCAAAAGGCAGCTGCTCAACAGGCGCGCCTGTTATAATCATTCCGTCATATTTTTTGTCGAATATCTCTTTCGGGGTGACGTAGAAGCGCTCAAGATGCTCTGCGCCTGTGTTCTTTGATTCGTGCGTAGACATGTGAACAAGCGAAATTTCAACTTGAAGCGGTGTGTTGCCGAGCAGCCTTAAAAGCTGCGTTTCTGTCGCAATTTTTGTCGGCATCAGATTTACTATGGCTATGTGCAGAGGACGGATATCCTGCAGCGCGGCACGCTGTTCCGTCATTACGAAGATGTTTTCTGATTCAAGTATTGCCCTCGCCGGCAAGTCTGACTGTATTTTTATTGGCATACGTTCTTCCGATTTTTTGGCCGGAACATTCCGGCTGTTTGCTTGATAGATTATATCATCATTGAATAAAAAAGTCGCCTGTGCAAAACGGATTTGCGCCTGTTTTTTGCAAAGCTTCAGCTTGGCCTGTCAGTCAGGCCGCTCTGCATCCCAGTTGTGTTTCGGATAGCGGCCTTTCATCTCTTTGCAGATTTCAGGCCAGGTGTTTTTCCAAAAGCCTTCAAGGTCGCGCGTAACTTGAAGCGGCCGCCGTGCCGGCGAAAGCAGCCTCAAAAGCACAGGCACACCGCAAATTTGAGGTGTCTTTTTGCAGCCGAAAATCTGCTGAATGATGATTTCTATGACAGGCACAGGCCCTTCTGCCTTATCAAGCGCTTCGTATTTGACTTGTACTTCTTTGCCGTTTTCAAGCTTGAACCTTAGCGGCACAGCTTTGTCTACAGCGCGGCCGTCAAATTTATAGCGTAAAGCCTCTAAAAAAGCTTCTTCTGAAAGTTCTGCCGAATTTCCCCAAAACGGAAGCAGCCAGTCCTCAAGCGTTTCAAGCAGCTTGTCTGCTTCTGTTTCCGCAATATCAGGCGGAACACAGCCACCAGCGCCGTTTGGAGTGCCGTGCTTTGCCAAAAAGCGCACGCGCTCAAAAAATGCGGCCGAAGCCTTGCTCCAAGGCAGCGACTCAAGCCCGCTCTCTCTGAAATATGAAAGATAAGCCTGTGCCGTGTCGGATTTTTCAGTTTTAAGCTGCTCTTCTTTTAGGCAGATTTTGCCGTAAAGCAGACGCCTGACCTTTCTGACTTTGCGCCCGCTTTTTGTGTCTTCAAAAAACACGGCGGTTTCTTCTTTTGCGTGCGCTTCCAGATAAGATTCAACGCCAAAAAGTGGCTCTGCTTCGTAGATTGTGCCAAGATTTTCGCCCACGTCGGCGTCAACCGCGATTATAAACTCAGGTAAGGCCGAATCGTTCATCTTTTCAGCAAAATCTGCGCAGAGCTTTGCTTTTCTGCCGGAATAAAGCTGATAGATTCTGCCGCTTTCGTGCCGTGCAACGCGGTCAAAGAATCCGGCTAGAAGAATTGCGGCGTTTTCAAGCTTTTCATTGTTGCGGCTTTGCGGTTCAGCCGCGAGACCTTCAGCTTTAAAGTTTTTCAGCTTGCCCTCAAGGTTTGCACGCAGCTTTTTTATGCGTTCAGGCGAAGTTTCGCCGCTATATTTTGCGATATAATCCAAGCCGTTTTGGATATTGCCGTTCAAGGCAGATGCCGCCGCAACAGCGCCGAGCCGCGGATGCAGCCCAAGCGATAAGACAAATTTGCCCAAAGTAGTGATTGCTCCAGCTTCGTCCGGGGCATTGCGCTTTTCACCGTTCTTTTCTTCGAGCAGACCTGCTTTTTTAAGGAATTCCACCGCCTGATTCCATGCACCTTGTGGCGGCAAATCAAGCCAGTCGAGCGAAGTGCGGCTCAACGCGCCCCAGCACGCACATTCGAGAATTATTCCAGTTATGTCGGAGCGCAAAATCTCTGCCGGAATGTTCTGCTGCCTTAAATCGTTTTTCTCCCAAAGGCGAATGCAGCGCCCTTTTTGTGTGCGCCCGGCACGGCCATCTCTTTGCGCCGCAGAAAACTCAGATTCTGGCTCTGTTACAAGGCGGTTCATGCCGGTGCGCGGGTCAAAGCGGCTTATGCGCGCAAGCCCCGAATCAATTACGCTTGTTATGCCCGGCAGCGTCAGCGAAGTTTCTGCAATACTTGAAGACAAGATGATGCGGCGCAAGCCGTTTTCGGGCGGCACAAGCACATGACGCTGCTCTTCAAAAGAGACGGAACTGTGAAGTATGCAGATTTCTACATTCTGTGCAGGTTCAATCATGTTGCGGAGATTTTCTTCTGTGCGGCGTATGTCGCGTATTCCGGGCAGAAACACCAGAATTGTGCCGCCGCTTGTCTTTTCAAGCTCACGGACGGCGGCTGTTTCCGGCTTTATGGGCGCATATTCAATCTCTACAGGAAAAAGCCTGCCTGGCACAGAATAATGCGGGCAGCCGAGGAATGTGCAGAGCTTTTTTGCGTCAATCGTCGCGGACATTACAACAAGGAAAAGGTCGTCGCGCAGCTGCATGGCTTCTTTGAGAAAAGCGAGGAACGTGTCTGCATAGACTGAACGCTCGTGGAATTCATCGATTATGATGGCTGAAAAGCCTTCAAGAGAAGGGTCGCTCTGAATGAGCCGTAGCGCAACTGCTTCGGTTACAACTTCAAGTCGCGTGTCTTTTCCGGCTTTTGTGTCGAGATGCATTCTGTAGCCGGCAAAGTGCCCCAAAGGTTCTTGCGCAACTTCTGAAGCATATTTTGCAAGCGAAAGCACGGCAAGGCGGCGCGGCTCAAGCATAAGCACTTTGCCTTCAAACGCATCAAGAAGCGCAAACGGCACGGCCGTAGATTTTCCGGCACCAGTTTCTGCCGTAAGCACAAGACTGCGCGACGGTGCATTTTTCAGAGTTTCTGCAATTTTTTCAAGATGCTCAAAAACAGGCAGACTGCTGAATTTTTCGGCTGCGTTCAGCTTAATCTGCTTGTCTAAGAAATGTGCGTCGTTTTCTGCCATAATACATTATTGCGGTTCGGTTTTCCGGCTGCTTGCAGAAAGAAAATAGCGCGTCGCAGGGCCTTTGCCAACCGAATTAAGCACGCCCTCTTTCGTCAAATCGCGCAACAGCCGCAAAGCAAGCGACTGCGAAAAATTAAAGCTTATCTGCAAGTCTTTTCGTGTAAGATAACCTTTTTTTGAAGCAAAATCTATTACCGCTTCGCGGTGCTTTGCCTGAACAGGCGTTATTTCAATGCTGGCAGCATTACGCTTCTGCCATTCATTCAGATTGGGCAGCGTAAGCTTGAACGCGTTGTCGCTTACCGAAATTTCGGGGGATGGCAGCTTTCTGAAATCTGCCAAACCGTTTGCAGATTCTTCTTTATAGCTTGCAAAAATGCGCGGCAAACCCGAACCATAAGCCTCAACAAGCATGAGCCTGTAAAAGACTTTAGAAAGGTTTGTGTTTCTGGCCGCCGAAACACCGAGCATAATGTCGTCGCGCCGAAGCCCTTCTACAAGGCCGCCGACTGAAATTATCTCGAAGCGGTCTTTGAAAACGTGAATCAAGATGCTCGCGCTCAAGCTGTAATCTCTATGAACGATGGCGTTGAGCAAAGCTTCGCGCACGGCGGCCGGCGGAAAATCCCGTAAATCGGTGCGGTAAAGCCCTTTGAAGCTTGAGCTCGTACAATTGTGAAAATCTATCCATTCATAAACGTCGTGGAGCTGCGTCAAAAGCGAGCCGCCGAATTCACGCCGGTCTTTAAAAGTTGTTGTGTCTGTGCCTTCGAAGAGCGCGGCCTTTATTGTGTGTGTGCACTGGTCAGAGAGAAGCAGCGCAAGATTTGTGTACTGACCTTCTTCCGTAATCAAACCGAGCCGTTTCTTGTCGCGCCCTTCAAACGCAATGTTTCTGGCCGCAAACTGCCGCGAAAGCTCAACAAACGTAAGCTTCTGATTCAGCGAGCGCTGCTCTTCGTAGCGTTCGCCGCTGTTTTCCTGCGTCATCTTAAAAATTGCGGCTTCAGATGCCATTACAGATTCTGAACCGTGGCGCACATAAACACCGGCAGAACGCATGCCCTTGTTTGCAAGATAATAGGGGCGGGCGTTGCCGCGCTGAACGGTGATTTTAATCACGTTCTTGTCTTCAAGCACTTCCGTCATGTATGACACGAACATCGTTATGTCCGGCTTGATTGACTGGCGGATTGAGCTTGAAAGGCGCAGCATCTCGTCATCGACGTTCTCAACGCCGCAGACAGAGCCGTCATCGTTTACGCCGACGTAAATGATTCCGCCGGCCGTGTTTGCAAAGGCTACAACTTCTTTTTTGATTTCATCTGTGAACTGGCGTTTCAGCTCAAGGTTTGCGCTTTCGTTTATGTTCATAATCTGTTATTATTCTAGCACATATCTAGTCAAATTCAAGCTTTTTAACAGATTAATGTACCCAGACATAAAAAAAAGACCGGTTCAAAAAGAACCGGCCTTTACTAAAATGTCAAAAGCTTATTTTACGTATTTAAGCAAAACAGAGCCGTCTGCATCGCCTACATCGTACCAGATACAAAGAGAGATGCCCTCTTTACAAGCCTGAGTAATCTTGATTGTGAAATCAAAATTGTTTACAGCACCGGCTTTAATGTTTTCACCAAGCAATGTACCTTCTGTGCCCTTTTCGTCAATTTCTGCCCACCAGTTTACAACCTGTGTATTTTCGATTGCACGGATAAGGAGCTTAGAAAGGTCTTTGTCAGCTGTACACTTCCATTTCATGTGGATTTCATCACCTACGATTGGAAGGTCATCACCGAAAAGTTTTGTGATGTCTACAACTTTCTGGAAGCATGTCGGATCAGCTGTTCTGTCCTGAACGCCGTTTACCCAAGGGTATTCAGCTTCAATCTGAACGAAAGCTGCGTCTTTAGAAATGTCAAAGTCGAATTTCTTAGGTGTCTTTCTAATTTCAACAGGTTTTGCACCAGTTACAGATTCCTTAACGCGCTCAAACTTGAATGTTGTACCAGTCTTGTTAGCCTTGCCATAAGCGAACTGAAGTACAAGGTTTCCGCGGCATGGGTTCTTAAGAACACCACGGAAGTGACCTTCAATAGGAACATTTGCCTTGATGTCTGTAAGTGTCCAGTCTCTTTCTTCCTGAAGAACTGTCCAATAGCTTGCGTTTGCACTGTTATCAACAAGGTTCATCAGCAAAGAGTCGATATCAATCGGTGAAATCAGTTTGAAATAAACATCGATGATGTCGCCTTTCTTCGGCTTGTTTGTCTTAATAATCGGTGTCCAGTTTGCAACTTCCTGGAAATCTGTCTTGCCTGCTTCAGCATACTGATTCGGAATGATTTTCAGCTCTGTACAAGCATCATATACGTCAAGAACGTAGTATGTCGGCTCTGCGGCAGGCGCATCCTTTTTCTTGTCTTTTGCTTTCTTTTTTGGTGCTGCAAAAATAGATGCGGTCATTGCAGCAAGCAACAAAACAGCAATAGAAACTTTAAACAATTTTTTCATTTAATAATCCTCCTACGATTAATTAAATAACTCTATTTTATTCTAACACCTTTTGGCAAATATGCAATTTTTTTGTTGTGAAATTTCATTTCTCTAATGCAATTTTAATCCGCTATAGGGAGAAGCACCTAACTCTATTGTTTATTCTGTAAGGTTTTGCTAAAATCAAGTCATGAAAATCGATACAAAATGCCTTCATTCAGGCTACACACCGAAAGACGGTGAACCATGCACAATTCCAATCGTACAGAGCACGACATACCGTTATCACTCATGCAATGCGGTTGCAGATATTTTTGACGACCCGACTTTGGGCGCCATTTATTCGCGGTTCTATAACCCGACATGCGATGCTGTTGAGAAAAAAATAGCAGACATGGAAGGCGGCGCAGGCTGTATGCTTACTTCAAGCGGCCAGGCTGCAAGCCTTCTTTCTGTGCTGAATCTCTGCTGCGCCGGCGACAGCTTTATAGCTTCAACCAGTATTTACGGTGGCACTATCAACCTTTTCGGCTTTACCTTAAAAAAGCTCGGAATTGAATGTATCTGGGTTGACCCGGAATCAAGCTACGATGAGATTCTGTCAAAATTCAAGCCGAACACAAAATGCGTATTCGGCGAAACAATTGCGAACCCGGCTCTTACAGTGTTTGACTTTGAAAAATGGGCAAAAGCCGCGCACGCAAAGAAAGTACCGCTGATTATCGACAACACTTTTGCAACGCCGGTGCTCTGCCGCCCGATTGAATGGGGCGCAGACATTGTGGTTCATTCAACCACAAAATACATGGACGGCCACGCTGTACAAGGCGGCGGCGCAATCGTAGATTCAGGCAACTTTGACTGGGCAAAAGTCTATAAAGAAACAGGCAATTTCGCTGATTTTGTAGAGCCTGACGAAAGCTACCACGGCCTTAAATATGTAGAAAAATACGGAAAAATGGCGTATATCATCAAGGCAAGATGCCAGCTTATGCGCGACTTTGGCTGTTACCCGGCCGCACAGAGCGCATTCTATCTGAATCTCGGTCTTGAAACTCTGCCGCTCAGAATGGAAAGAGTCTGCAAAACAGGGCTTGCCGTTGCGGAACATTTTGCGAAATCAGATAAAATCTTAAGCGTAAGCTACCCCGGCATGGAAGGCGACAAATTCTACGAACGCGCCCAAAAGTATCTGCCTAACGGCTGCTGCGGCGTAGTTTCAATCAGCATAAAAGGCGGGAAAGCTGCCGCCATGCGCTTTATGGACGCGCTCAAGCTGGCTTCTGACGAAGTGCATGTTGCAGACATTAGAACCTGCGTGCTGCACCCGGCAAGCGCAACACACAGGCAGCTTTCGGACGAGCAGCTTAAAGCAGCCGGCATTGACGGCGGCATGGTGCGCTTCTCTTGCGGTCTTGAAAACATCGAAGACATAATCGCCGACATAGACCGCGGCTTGGCTGCCATTTAACGCTGACAGAAGGCTACCCGGGGAAAGGGCGGCCTTTTTTATTCAGTTTTACCCTTACATAACAGGCTGAATTTTCCGATTCTTTAAAAGTAAATACAACCGCAAAATACAATTAACAAGGACTATTATTCGTATGACGCATTTCAATTCTGTAAAGAAAGCTGCCGCTCAGGCAGTTTTAATTTTTCTGTCAATTTTTATGATTATTAGCTGCGCAACAACATCTTCTGGCGACAAAAAAACGCAGGGTACGCAAAAAAAGCACATATCATCGGCAGTTTTCAGCCAGTACGGTTTCAGACTTGTGGAACAAAAACAGATTGAAATGATTAGCGGCACAGCATATATTCTTGAGCACATAAAAAGCGGTGCGCAAGTCTATTACATTGACAACAACGACAAAAACTTAAGCTTTAATATTTCAGTTTCAACACCGCCAGAAACAGACAACGGTGCAAACCATGTTCTTGAACACATGACGCTGTCGTCTACACGCTCTTACCCGGGCAAAGAAGTGTTCTTCGGGGCTTCAAACACAACGCTGAACACATATATGAATGCACAGACTGCCGCAACATACATTCAGTTTCCGTTTTCGACAACTGATGAACGCCAGTTCAAGCAGCTTGCAGACTATTATCTTTCGGCAGTTTACGAACCGACTCTCGACGACTTTATTTTTATGCGTGAAGGCTTCCGCTACGAGCTGCCGACAAAAGATTCTCCGCTTACAATAAACGGAATTGTCTATAACGAGATGAAAGGCGCAAATGCAAACATCTTAAGACAGGCAAATTCTTTAATGAGAGAATCTCTCTTTCCGGACACAGTTGTAAAAAATGATTCAGCCGGAAGGACAGAGACAATACCGACATTAACTGTAGAAGACATAAGAAAATACCACAAAAAATATTTTGTACCGTCAAATTCGATTATTGGCATTTACGGCGACCTGGATATTGCCTCTTTCTTAGAGTTTCTTGACAAGAGCTGGCTTTCAAAATACGAAAAATCAATTCCGCTCGTAAAAATTCCTGAACAGAAGCCGTTTTCTAAGCCAAAATCTGTATACAGAAATTTTCCTGTGACAGCATCTTCTAATGCCGGTGGCAGGGCTGTAATTTCAAAAGGCTACGCGCTTACAGGCGTCGGAGACAAAGAGATGCCGGCTCTTATGCTTTTGATTAACATTCTCAACAACGACAATTCTCCGCTGATGAAGGCACTTGATGAGTCTAATCTTGCAGACCACTATTTTATCAACGTATCTATGGCTACACGCCAGCCGCAGTTTGAAATTACGGCACAGAATATTTCACCTGAAAAGGCAAGCACTTTTGAGCATATCGTGGTTAAAGCACTAAAGCAGATTGCGGCAGAAGGTGTTGCTCCTGATTTGTTCAATTCAGTTAAGGCAGACTTTTATGCCGGTGCGGTGCTTGCAAGAGAAAACACACAAATAGGACGTGATATTCTTGAAAGCATGGCCGTAGGCGAAATGTCAATCGGTTCTAAATATGCTATTGCAACCTCTAATTACGACGTACAGAACGTAACAATGCAGCACATTTCAAAGATGGTTGACCGCTTCCTCGTAAACAACAACCACAGCGTGCTTGTAATTGTTGATCCGAAACCTGGTCTCGCCGAGGAACAGGAAAAAGCAGAGCGCGACAGACTTGCAAAGCTTAAGGCATCTATGTCAGCCCCGCAGATCAACGCTCTTGTAACACAGACTTCGGCATTTAATTCCTGGCTTAAGAGCGAAGACAAAAAAGGACAGGAGAGCGTCAAGAAGCTTCAGGTGCTTACGCCGGAAAATCTTGATACAGATATTGAGCCTGCCAGAATAAAAGAAGAAACTTGGGACAATGTGCGCCATATTCACTCTTATGTAAAAGGCCCTGCACTGCGCACAACTTTTTATCTGAATCTATCTGACTTGACGCCGGAAGAGCTGCATTACGCAAGTCTTTACATGACTTTGACAGGTGAGCTTGGCGCAGGCACAATGACAGAAGAACAGGTTGACTACCAGCTTAGTATGCTTGTTTTGGGCTTGAACACAACTGTTGAGCCGTTCTACACAAGCTACGACAGAAAGAATTCATACCCGGTTATGAATTTAAGCTGGTATTCTGAGCTTAAAAACGCAAGAAAAGCCGAGCAGCTTGTATCGACAATTCTCTACGACACAATTCTTGACCCTTCGCGCATAAAGGTTCTTATTTCAATGGAAAAGGCAAGAGCTGACAGAAACTTGCAGTCAAATGCGGTTTATTACGCTTTAAGCAGAGCCGGTGCGGCATGTGCACAAAGTTACGCGCTTTACGACCATCTTGCAGGCATTCCATATTATCAGTTTATTCAAAAAGCATATAAAGAAGTAAGCAAAAATCCTTCTGTTATAATCGAAAAAATGCTCGCCGTAAGAGACAAGATGCTTGTCGCAAATTCGCCAATAATTATTACAGCCGGTATCAATTCTGAAGAAGCTTCAAATGCAGGCAAAGTAATTACAAAGCGCCTCGGCAGCTATAATGGAAAATCAAACACAAACTATACTGCAATCAGCCAGCCTGCCAAAAAGACAGCATTTGTAATCAAAGACTCTGTAAGCTACGCTGCCTCTGCACAAACTATTCCAGTAGAAAAGCTTCAGGCTTTTTCGCTTGCTTCGGATATTCTCTCAAACGAATACTACATTCCGAAAATCAGGCTTGAGGGCGGCGCTTATGGCGCAAGTTCAATTACAGACCGCGTGTATTTCGCAGCTTATTCTTCAAGAGACCCGAACCCGATGCGGACGCTTGAAATTCACAAGCGCGCAAGAAACGCAGATTTCGGTCTTAAAAAAGAAACTCTTGCACCATATATAATTGCACGATACGGAATGGAAACAGCTCCGCTTGGGCTTTATACACAGGCTTTTGTCAACGCCGTAAACTACATCAGAAATTACAGTATTGACGACATAAAGGCAAATCTTGAAAAGACGAAAAACACCACAGTAATGGATGTTGAGGCTGCAATTAGAAATATTAATGCCGGTGAATGTTATGCTGTTCTGGCAAATGAATCAACTTTAAGAACTGCCGATGTTTCATTTGACGAAGTTATAGACCTTACAAAAGAAGAGAAGTAACAATGAACGGAACTTTTGCTGGAAGCCTGTCTGCTTTTGGTATTGATGAAGAACAAGCCCCGCTGTTTGAAAAATACGCCGCCGAACTGAATTTATTTAATTCAGCTTATGATTTAGTCGGCGCTGATTCTGTCGAAGACATTCTGACGAAGCACATTTTAGACAGCCTTGCCGCCGTACCGCTTATAAAGCAGCTTATGGCAAAGGCTGAAAATCCGGCAAAGCCGCGCATTGCAGATGTCGGTTCGGGCGGCGGTCTTCCGGGCATTGCGCTTGCAATCGCTTTCCCTAACGCGCATTTTACGCTAATCGAAAGAATGAGCAAACGCTGCACGTTTCTTGAAAACTGCATCCTGACGCTCGGCTTGAAAAATGTTGAAGTGCTCAACACAGAAGCCGAAAAAGCGCCTCAAAAAGCTTTTGACATTGTGGTTTTCAGAGCGTTCAGGCCTTTAGACGAAAAAATGACCAAGACTTTGCTTAAGCTGCCGGCCGAGGGCGGCTACATTGCGGCGTATAAAGCCCGAATGGACAAGATTAACGCCGAAATGAGCGGCATCGCCAGGCTTGTGCCGTCATGGTGCGTAAAGCCTCTTGACGTGCCGTTTCTTGGTTCGGGCAAAGAAGAGCGTGAGCGCAACTTGGTGATAATACCTGAAGTTTGAAGGGGAAGGCAAAACCCTTAATTCGGAAGCACGGTTTTTCCTTCCCCTTCAACCCCATCCTTTTCCGGCACCGATTAGGGACTTGCTTCGCGCCCCTAATAACCCCGGAGCAGCAATCTTTTTATAGATTGAACTCCGCTTTTGTAGATTAATCTGGTCATTGTGCTTTGGTTGGTGAGCGGAGCCGAACCAAGTCAAAATGACCAACAATGTGGGCTTTTGCACATTCTTTCAAGTTTCCGCAGAGCGGAAACTTGGCCGTTTTGCTGGATTAAGCTTTTCTTTTAGATAAAGCTAATGCAAAACGCCGTCATTGCGAGGAACGTAGTGACGAAGCAATCCAATTGCCATATAAGCGTAATGATTAAGTTTATAGCTTTACACCAGCCCTCAAGTTTCTGCAAATTCATACGGCTTGATGTAAAACATTAATCTCATTAAAATAGCAGCATGAATTTTAAGCAAAGAACAGTAACTTGCGGCGAGCTTCGCAAGAGTGATGTTGGAAAGAAAGTTGTTTTGAACGGATGGGTAAGCCGCACCCGCGACTTGGGCGGTTTGATTTTTATCCGCCTGCGTGACCGCTATGGAATTACACAGGTTATGGTTGGCGACAATGCAAGCGACGAAGTAAAGAAAATCGCTGCCAAACTTAAGAGCGAATATTGTATCGCAGTAGAAGGCGTTGTTGCAGCCCGCGCTGATAAAGATATTAATGCCGATATGGCAACAGGCGAGATTGAAGTTGAAGCATCTGATATTCAGATTTTCACAACTTCTCAGGAACTGCCTTTTTCTATTGAAGAGGTCCGCCAGAAAGACGGAACAGTGGTTATTCCAAACGAAGATTTGCGCTTGAAGTATCGCTACCTTGATTTGCGCCGTGAGCCTATGCAGCACAATATTATTCTGCGCTCACAGGTTGCTTTTGCCACACGCGAGTATTTGACCTCAAAAGGCTTCCTTGAGATTGAAACTCCAACCTTTATTAAATCAACTCCAGAAGGCGCGCGCGACTATCTCGTTCCTTCACGTGTTCACCCTGGAAAATTCTATTCTTTGCCGCAAAGCCCTCAGCTTTACAAGCAACTTCTGATGGTTTCCGGATTCGATAAGTACTTCCAGATTGCCCGCTGTTACCGCGATGAAGATGCCCGCGGAGACCGCCAGCCTGAGTTTACTCAGATTGATATGGAAATGTCTTTTACAAACCGCGAAGAGGTTTTGAGCACAACTGAAGGCATGATGGGCTACATTTTCAAAAAGACTTTGAACTATGATCTGCCGGCAAAATTTGACCGCATTGCCTGGGAAGATGCTTTTGACTGGTACGGAAGCGACAAGCCGGATCTTCGTTTTGACATGAAGATGCAGGATGCTGCTTTCATGGCTGATTTGGCAGACTTCAATGCATTTAAGGCCGGTGCCGCAAATGCAGGCCGCGATGTTCAGCGCCACAAGAGAAGCGGACTCAAAGCCCTTGTTGTAAAGAACGTTGCGGACAAGTATAGCCGCAAGAACATTGAAGCTCTCGAGGCAGTTGCAAAGACTTATAAAGCTAAAGGCCTTGCATGGATGAAGGTGGCTTCGACAGGCTCAGCCACCGGTGATATTGCTTTCGAAGGCGGAATCTCTAAGTTTTATGCCGGAAAAGAAGCAGAAATCTGCAGCAAGCTTGGCGCAGAAAAGAACGACCTTATCCTTTTTGTAAGCGACGAAAACTGGCAGCTTGCCTGCACAGCTCTCGGTGCAATCCGCAAGCAGCTTGGAAAAGACCTCAACCTTTACAATCCAAAGGATGAGTTCCACTTTGCATGGATTATCGACTTCCCGTATTTTGCATGGAACGAAGAAGAAAACCACTGGGAAACAGAACACCACATGTTCACGCTTCCGCAGCAGCAATATTGGGATACACTTGAATCAGATCCTGGAGCTGTAAAAGGCGACCTCTACGACCTCGTACTCAACGGTTACGAGCTTGCTTCCGGTTCTATGCGTATTAATGATCCTGCCCTTCAGGAGCGCATTTTCGAAATCGTTGGTTACAGCCGCGAGCGTGCAGAAAAGGCTTTCGGCTTCTTAGTACAGGCCTTTAAGTTCGGTGCACCGCCACACGGAGGAATTGCCCCAGGTCTCGACCGTCTCGTAATGCTTATGTGTCACGAAGAGTCAATCCACGAGGTTATCGCCTTCCCTAAGAACAACTTGGCAGCTTCACCAATGGATGAATGTCCAAGCCCAGTTGACGAGCAGCTTTTAAAAGATCTTCATATAAATATTTACGATACCGAAGAATAATTGGTGAAGTGGGCAGAGCCAATGGATTACAGGTGTATGATGCAATCAGACACCTGTAAAACGACAGAGTCAAGGCTTTAAGACGAGCGAAGCGAGCGTGCCTTGACCAGTCGTACGAATGCCCGTCTGAAGTTGACCAGAAGCAGCTCGACGAACTGCACATCACCATAAAGGAATAACCTTTAGAGAAGCTGCCCGAAGAAACGTCATGCCGAATTTATTTTTGGCATCTGTATTTTGAGATATTTGGTGCAGATTCCGAACCAAGTTCGGAATGACAAAGTTTATTGGGCAGCTTTTTTTGTCTTTATCAGCCCATCCGCGGTTTTCGTAAGAAAAGCAATACCCACAATCTGTCAATTTGCGCCAGCAAATTGACGTTTTTCACCGATAAGACTTAAATCGAAAAAGAAACACACATGAGAAAAGCGGCGTATTTCGCCGAACAAACTATTGCAAAGATTAAGCTAGTGCGAAACAAAAAAGAAAAGGCTGAAAAGCTCCTCCTGCTTTTCAGCCCACAACAAACAGCGTAAAATTTTAAACAGATTAGACAATAACTACAGAGTTATCTGTGTTAGAGAATGGGGCAGGAATGTATTTGTCTGCATTCCAGTCATTTTCCCATTTTTTGCCGTCAAGCAGATAACGGAACTGATATTCATTTCCAGCTTCCAATGTCAGTGTGACAGTAAAGCTTCCGTCTTTGTTCTTTTTCATAGGAGTATCAAGACTACTCCAACTATTGAAATCGCCGGCGAGCCAGACTTTCTCTGCGCCGTTAGCGGCTTCTGCACTCAATTCAAATGTTACTTTACATTTTTTTTGAGTTTTTAAGTAATTCTTGTATAATGCCATTTCTCTTCCCTAAAAACAGTATTTTACGAATAGCAGCCATCAAACGATGTCTGCATACCTTATGCAGACATTATACTACACTATGTTTATTTTGTGAAGAAATTCTTAAAATTTAGTTATAATTTCATCGTTTTTGCTAAAATCGCAGAAAATTCATAATATCTCACTTGTTTTAAATATTTGAATCATCTATAATCCGGTTAACAATTCTATCCGCTGATTTATCCAAATTGCAGGCGGAAAAAGTTCCCATAGCGGAGCTTAAACTTGCTAAATAGGAGGCTCTTAAATGAGTTCTGTCTTATCTAACAAACATTATCTTTTTACATCTGAATCAGTTGGTGAAGGTCACCCTGATAAACTCTGCGATCAGATTTCTGATGCCATTCTCGACGCTTGTCTTAAAGACGACCCGGAAAGCCATGTTGCTTGCGAGACTTTCGCTTCTACAGCTCTTGTAATGGTCGGCGGCGAAATTACGACAAACACTTACGTTGATGTTCAGAATCTTGCCCGCAGCGTTGCACGTCAGATTGGCTACACAGACTCAGACTTTGGTCTTGACTGCGATTCAATGGCTGTTCTCAATATGATTCACTCACAGTCGCCGGATATTAACCAGGGCGTTGTCGGCACAGGCCTTAAAGAGTACGAAGGCCAGCAGGGCGCGGGCGACCAGGGCATGATGTTCGGTTTTGCATGTTCAGAAACACCTGAACTGATGCCGGCACCAATCATGTATGCACACAAGCTTTTGCACAAAGCGACAGACTTGCGCAAAGGCGGAGCAATCGGCTGGTTGCGGCCGGATGCAAAAAGCCAGGTGACAATCGAATACGAAGGCAACAAGCCTAAGAGAATCGACACCGTTGTTATTTCGCACCAGCACAACCCGGACGTTGAATACGGCGAAATCAAGGAAACTATAATCAACAAGATTATTCTTCCTGTGCTTGAACCGACAGGCTTGATTGACAAGAACACAAAATTCTACATCAACCCGACAGGCCGCTTTGTTGTAGGCGGTCCTTTCGGCGATACAGGTCTTACAGGCCGCAAGATTATCGTTGACACTTACGGCGGAATGGGACGCCACGGCGGCGGCGCATTCTCTGGCAAAGACCCGTCTAAAGTTGACCGCTCGGCTGCTTATATGGCACGCTACATCGCAAAGCATGTTGTAGCCGCCGGTTTTGCCGAAAGATGCGAAGTTCAGCTTGCTTATGCTATCGGTGTTCCTTACCCAGTTTCAATCATGGTTGACACATTCGGCACAGGCAACGTAAGCGAAGAATCTCTTTCAAAGGCAATTAAAGAGGTTTTTGACTGTTCTCCGGCCGGCATCATCAAGACGCTCGACTTGAAGAAGCCTGTTTATCAGGCAACAGCAGCTTACGGTCACTTTGGCCGCAGCGAATTCTCATGGGAAAAGCTCGACAAGCTTGAAGCCTTGAAGAAAGCCGTAAAATAAGCGCAAGTACAATTAAAACCAGAAAGGCTGCTTGAAAATTATCAGGCAGCCTTTTTTTTGTCTTTGCACACTTCCGCACTATGAAAAACGCGCCAAAGCAGTTATAGTCTTGGTATGATTTTTTTGACTGAAAAGCAGATTGATGAAATATTCAATCGTTTCAAAAGCGCGAACCCTGCGCCCAAAACTGAGCTAATTGCACCGAATCCGTTCACGCTGCTCGTTTCTGTTGTCTTGAGTGCGCAGGCAACAGACAAAAGCGTAAACAAGGCGACAGAAAGCCTGTACAAAGTTGCAGATTCGCCTTATAAGATGACGCAGCTTCCTCTTGAAGAACTTGAAGCGCATATCAAGAGCATCGGGCTTTACAAGAGCAAGGCAAAGCACGTCAAAGAGCTTTCAGAGATTATCGCGCAAAAATACGGAAAAGACGCCGGAACTTGCAGCTTTGACCGCATAATGCAAAGCAATTTTCCGCGAACACGCGAAGAATTCATGGAGCTGCCCGGTGTTGGCAGAAAAACCGCAAACGTTATGCTCAACGTGCTTTACCACGCGCCTGTAATGCCGGTGGACACACACCTTTTGCGGCTCGCACCGCGCATCGGCCTTTCTGAAGCGAAGACACCCGAAGGCGTTGAAAAGGACCTTCTCGAAAATATTCCAAAAAAATATCTGCAAGACGCGCATCATTGGCTCATCCTTCACGGCCGGTATATCTGCACAGCGAGAAACCCGAAATGTTCAGACTGTATCATTTGCGGCATCTGTCCAAAAAACGGCGTAGAGTAACTGCAACATGCGGCTTGCTAGGCAAAGCAAATTTTTCAGCCTTTTGAAAAACCGCAATTGTAAAAACGCCCGAATTTTGCTATTCTTTTTCAGTATTTTTCAGCTTGAAAGGAGCTTTTATGAAAGAATGGATTGAGAAAAATCTTACGATTGACGTTGTTATAAACCTTTTTGGCGTTGTCGTTGCCTTATTTGTCTTTTCTTTGGCCTACAAAATTTTACGCAAATATCTTAAGCGGACTGTTTTTAAGAAATTAAAGCCGCAAACGGTAATGATAATCGAAAAAGGCATAAAATACATCTTTACGGTGTGCGTTATCCTTTATGTGCTTAATCTTTTCGGTATCAACCTTTCTGCGCTGTTGGGCGCAGCCGGAATTGCCGGTATCGCGGTCGGTTTTGCAGCTCAGACTTCTGTGAGCAACATCATCAGCGGTTTCTTTGTTTTGAGCGAACACGCCTTTCAGATTGGCGACTTCATCACGGTGAACGACATAAGCGGCACAGTCTTTACGATTGACCTGCTTTCTATAAAGCTGAAAACACCTGACAATCAGCTTGTGCGCATTCCGAATGAGGCCGTAATTCAGACAAGCCTTATAAACGTGTCTTACAACGACGAGCGGCGTTTTTCTCTGCCGGTTGGCGTGTCTTATAACAGCAACTTGCAGCAGGTTGAAGACACATTGCTGAAAATTGCGGCCGAAACGCCGCTTGTGCTTGCTGACCCAGCCCCGAAAGTTTTCTTCAACTCATTTGACGATTCAGCCGTAACGCTTACGCTTGCCGCCTGGTGTAAAAAGCCGGACTTCCTCAACATGAAGAACAACCTTATCAAGAACGTGCATCAAGGCTTAAGAGATGCAGGCATCGAGATTCCTTTCCCGCAACTCGACGTGCATTTTGACAAAACCCAAAACGCACAGAACGCTTAATAAGCAAGTCTGAAAACTGAACAAAGGCTGCCCGACATAGCCGTACAGGCTTTTGCCGGGCTTTTTTTTATCAATAATGTGGCGGCTTGCGGTTGGGTATGTCGCCTTCCTGAAATTCCACAAGCTCAGTGACTTTTGCCTTTAAGCCCCGGTTCTCAGCTTTAAGCTTATCTATTGTTTCGGTATGCTCAACAGTGATTTTCTGAATCTTGTTCATGAAATCTTCTAAATAAGACAGTTTTATTTCAATTTCGGTCAAGCGGTTGTTAGTTTCGTTTTCCATGAATTGATTATACAAGTTATCAGGCTTTTTTAAAAGCAAAAAGGGCTGCCTTTATTAATAACGCAGCTTCCGAAACAAGTTCGAAATGACATCACGGTATTAAAGACAGCCCTTTAGGTTCAGCGTTTAACGCCGAAAAGCCTAGTTATTTGTGTACAAATCTCTTGGTGTGTAGTGAGTGTGCAGCAAGTGATGTGCTTTCTCACTATTCGGTTTGCCAAAATATTTGTCGTAAATCTGTGTAATAAGCGGGTTCTGGTGTGAACAGCGGATTTCGTGTGTTTCATCGTCTTTGTACAATGCAGCAGCACGTTTTTCGCGCAATTCGTCGCAGTGGCCGTATGGCTGACCGCCGCCAGTTACACAACCGCCCTTACATGCCATAACTTCGATGAAGTCATAAGGTCTTTCTTTGCCTTCAGCAGCTGCTTTGCGGATTTCCTGAACAACAGCATCAACATTGCCCATCTGATGGATTACGGCAATCTTAACTTTTGTTCCGTTCAAGTCAACAACAGCTTTCTTTACGCCTTCAAGACCACGGACAGGTGTGTAGTTTACATCGCCGAGCTCTTTGCCTGTAACAAGCTTGTAAGCAGTTCTTACAGCAGCTTCCATAACACCGCCTGTTGCACCGAAGATTGTGCCTGCGCCTGTGTATGGTCCGATTGGGTTGTCAGCCTGTGAATCTTCAAGATTTACAAAGTCGATGCCGGCCTGTCTGATGAGAGTTGCAAATTCACGTGTAGTAAGAACCATATCTACATCTGGTGCGCCAGAAGACTTCATATCATCGTTTCTGCGTGCTTCGTAAGCTTTTGCTGTACATGGCATGATTGAAAGGTGGAAAATCTTTTCTGGCTTGATGCCGACTTGTTCTGCCCAGTAAGTCTTTGTTACAGCACCCTGCATCTGCTGAGGTGATTTTGCTGTAGAAAGGTTCGGCAGCAAGTCATGGTAGTTCTTTTCAGCATAGTCAACCCAACCTGGGCAGCAGCTTGTGAACATCGGAAGAGCGCCGCCTTTTGTAAGACGTGTAACAAGCTCTGTTCCTTCTTCCATGATTGTAAGGTCAGCAGCAAAGTTTGTATCGAATACATACTTGAAGCCGAGCATTCTGAGAGCTGTGTAAATCTTTCCAGTTGTCAAAGAGCCGACCGGCATACCGAATTCTTCGCCGAGTGCAGCGCGTACAGACGGTGCAATTGAAGCAACTGCTGTAATTTCTGGGTCTGCAACCTTGTTGAATACGCTTTCAACTGGTGTGTGGTATGTGATTGCGCCTGTAGGACAATGTGCAGCACACTGACCGCAGCGGATACATGGGCTGTGAGCCAGGTCAACGCCAGCAACAGGGCCGATAACAGTCTTGTCACCGCGGCCTGTGTATTCAAGAGCCCATACATTCTGCATAATCTGACATGTTTCAACACAGCGGCCGCAGCTGATACACTTCTTGCGGTCAAAAACGATTGCTTCATAAGAAGCGTCTGTCGGCTGTTCCCTGATAATCTTTGTGAAGCTGTTCTTGCGGAGACCGAAATCTGCTGCAAGCTTCTGAAGCTCACACTGACCGCTTCTGTTGCACTTAAGACAATCATCAGGATGGTTTGCAAGAATCAGTTCAAGAACAGTTCTGCGGGCCTTTGTCAGCTCAAGGTCATTTGTTACAATATTCATGCCTGGTGTACAAGCTGTGCAGCAGGCACGGGCCATACGAGCACGGCCAGTTCTTGGGTCTACGTTCTTGATAACGCAGATACCGCAAGATGCCCATGCCGGCAGGTCTTTGTTATAACAAAGTGAAGGAATCTTTATATTTAACTTTTCAGCAGCCTGCAGAATGGTTGTTCCTTCTTCTACAGAAACAGGCTTGCCGTTAATAGTAAGGTCAATCATTGATGCTTCCCCTTATTTCTTGATAATTGCACTAAATTTACAGTTAGCCATACAAGCACCGCATTTCAGACACTTGCTCTGGTCAATTGTCTTCCATGCAAGCTTCTTGCCTTCCTTAACCTCGTTTTTCGGGTTGTTGACAATAGCATTTGCAGGACAGTTCTTTGCACAAAGACCACAGCCGATACACTTGTTCTCATCAATAATGAACTGCAGGAGATGCTTACACTTGCCTGCAACGCATTTTTTGTTCTGAATATGGTCGATGTATTCCTGTTCAAACTTCTTGATTGTTGAAAGAGTCGGGTTAGGAGCTGACTGACCGAGTGCGCACAATGAACAAGATTTCATTGCCTGACCGATGTCCTTAAGCTTCTGCAAGTCTTCCATTTCGCCCTTACCGTTGGCGATTTTGTCAAGAATTGTGTGCATCTGGCGTGTACCGATGCGGCACGGTGAACATTTACCGCAAGATTCGTCAACGCAGAATTCCATGTAGAACTTAGAAACGTCAACTACACAGTCGTCTTCGTCCATAACAATCATACCGCCCGAACCCATCATTGAGCCGAGGCGAATCAATGAACCGAAATCGATTGGTGTGTCAAGCTCGTTTTCGCAGATGATACCGCCTGACGGACCGCCTGTCTGAACGCCCTTGAATTTCTTTCCGTTCTTGATGCCGCCGCCAATCTCAAAGATGATGTCGCGGAGAGTTGTTCCCATTGGAACTTCAACAAGACCAGAGTTATTGATTTTACCAGTAAGTGCGAAAACTTTTGTTCCCTTAGAATCGTCTGTACCGATTTTGTTGAACCAGTCTGCGCCCTTTGTGATGATTACAGGAATGTTTGCCCAAGTTTCAACATTGTTGATAACTGTAGGCTTACCCCAAAGACCGCTCTGTGCCGGGAACGGCGGCTTCGGTGTAGGCATACCGCGAAGACCTTCGATAGAGCGGAGAAGAGCAGTCTCTTCGCCGCAGACGAAAGCACCTGCACCAAGGCGGATTTCGATGTCAAAGCTGAAGCCTGAACCGAGAATGTCATCGCCGAGAAGGCCCATTTCTTTAGACTGAGCCATTGCAACCTTAAGGCGCTCAACAGCGAGAGGATATTCTGCACGGATGTAGATGAAACCTTTGTTTGCACCGATTGCCTTACCACAAATTGTCATTGCTTCAAGGATTGAGTTCGGGTCGCCTTCAATTGTTGAACGGTCCATGTATGCACCCGGGTCGCCTTCGTCAGCGTTACAAACAACGTATTTTACATCGCCAGTAGCTTTCATACCGGCTTCCCATTTCAAGCCAGTCGGGAAACCTGCACCGCCGCGTCCGCGGAGACCAGATTTCTTCAATTCTTCGATTACATCTTCAGGCTTCATCTCGAACAATACTTTTTCGAGAGCAAGGTAGCCGTCATTTGCAATGTATTCTGTAATGTCTTCAGGATTGATAAGACCGCAGTTTCTAAGAACAATGCGCTTCTGCTTCTTATAGAAGTTGATGTCTTCGCCTTCAGCAGGTTTTTGACCGTTCTCTTTGTAAAGAAGGCGGTCAACTTCTACACCTTTTACGATGTGTGATTCAACGATTTCCTGTGCATCTTCAGGCTTTACTTCTACATAGAAAGCATCTTCAGGCAAAATCTTAACGATAGGGCCTTTTTCACAGAAACCGAAACAGCCTGTCTTTTTTACAGTAACTTTATCTTCAAAACCGAATTTTTTGAGAGCTGCAACGAGGTTGTCATAAATCTTTTCAGAATTAGATGAAACACAACCTGTACCGCCACAAACAAGAATTACTTTTCCTTCAACTTCCTTTTTGCGAAGTTCAAGCTTTTTTGACTCACGGAGAGCATTCAGTTTTTCACGAGTGATTTTTTCCATTTATGTTTTCCTCCGCAAACCTTATTTTCTGTACTTGTCAAGAATTTCAGGTATCTGTTTTTTGGTGAGCTTTCCGTAAACGTCACCGTTGACAGAAAGAACAGGTGCAAGACCGCAACAACCGATACAACGGACAGGTTCAACAGAGAACAAACCGTCTTCTGTAGAAATCATATCGCCCGAAAGTCCCAACAAAGAACGGCTTTCATCATAAAGATCCTGGCCGCCTTTCAAATAACAAGCTGTACCAAGGCAAACACTGATTTTGTATTTTCCAGGTTTTTGTGTTTTGAAAAAGTGATAAAACGACATAACGCCGTAAACACGAGCAAGGTGTGTGCCGGTTAATTCGGCTACAGCCTTTGCCGCTTCTTTGGAAATATAGCCCTGTTCTTCCTGAACTCTGTGAAGAATCATAATAAGATTTCCAGGTTTAGATTTCCATGCATCGATAAATGACAAAAGTTCTTTGCTGAACTTTGCCGCTTGCGCTGCTGACATATTGACCCTCCAGTCATTTATGCAATTTTATAGGAATAATTCGATAAATTATACACTATAAACAAGGCTTTTGCAAATGCTTACAGCGGAAATATTATGGCAGCAACACTTGCCTTTTGGCGCACTTGTGTGTATTTTTATGAAAGAAACCGCGTAAATCTGCAAGCTGCAAAATAACCAAAGGCACTTTGCAATTCAAATTAAACAGGAGACACAAAATGACTTTAGAAGAACAAGTAAAAGAAGCACTTGAAAAAATGAGACCGCAGCTTCAGGCTGACGGCGGCGATCTGGAATTTATAAAACTTGAAGACGGCGGCAAAGTTCACGTAAAACTTACAGGAGCCTGCGGCAACTGCCCGATGGCAACAATGACTCTGAAACAGGGTGTAGAACGCTTTTTGAAAGATACTATACCTGAAGTAACAGAAGTTATTCAGGCTTTCTAATTCAAATTTTTAAGGAATATACATGATTATTGAAAAAGATAAAGTTGTCAGCATTGACTACACTTTAAAGAATGCTGCCGGTGAAATAATTGACGAATCAAAAGGCGGCGGGCCTTTAAATTATATTCACGGCAACGGAATGCTGATTACAGGGCTTGAAAAGATGCTCGAAGGCAAAAAGTCAGGCGATTCTTTTCATGCTGAAATTGAACCGGCAGAAGGCTACGGCGAGCACCAGGACAATCTGATTATAGAAATTCCGAAAGAGCATTTTCCAGAAGATATTGAGATTGAAGTGGGCATGAAATTTGAGGCAGCCGGTCCGGGCGGCTCAAACATCGTTACGGTAAAATCTGTGCAGGAAAAGACTGTAACTGTAGACGCAAACCACCCTCTTGCAGGGCAGAAACTGTTTTTTGATGTTACCGTAGTTGACGTGCGCGACCAGACCCCAGAAGAAATTGCAGCTGCACAAAGAACCGGCTGCGGCGGCGGTTGTGGCGGATGCAGCAGCGGAGGCTGTGGCGGCGGTTCTTGCGGTGGCTGCGGAAGCGGCGGTTGCGGCTGCTAAGCTGTTCTTATGACGCTGCCCTTTTGGCACATTGCTTTTTGCTTTGTGCCGCTTTTAACAGTTGAAATTATTCTGCTTATCCGCTGTAAAAAAGATTTTGCAGTTCTGCTTCAAGGGGCAGTGCTTTTAGGGCTTCTCGCCCTTATACCGGCAACATTAATACAGACAATGGCACTCAAACTGCCATTGTTCAGCCGGCATTTACAAAGTTCCATTCTTATTTTTTTAATTTCTTCATTGTTGATTAACGGCTTTATTGAAGAAGCTTCAAAAGCCGGCTGTCTTTTTTTTCTTTCTTCCAGAAAAATCAGCTTTGCACGTTTTCTTATGCTTGCGCTGGTTGCCGGCTTAAGCTTTGGCAGTTTTGAGACCGTCATTTATATGATAAACGGCTCTAAAAATCTTTTTGTGCGTTTTTTTACTGCTGAAATATTGCACGCAGCATGCAGTGTGTGTTCTGCAGTGACAGTCTATAATATAAAGACAAAACAACCGGCAAAAATCTTCTGGTTTGTGCTGGCGTGTGTTCTTCATGGTTTTTACAATTTCTTTTATGTGCTTGGTTCAGGTTTTATAGTCTGTGCCGTTTTCTGTCTGGCAAGCTCTATAATTTACGCGTACAAAGCTTATGCGGCAAGCAAAAAAGACGTCTGAAGCACATTCTTGCCTCTAGAACAAAATCTTAAAAACTTGAAAAAGCTTCTTCCAGCGCGTTGCGGGTCTTTTCAAAAACCTGAATAATATTATTAGAGAAAGAACCGCAGCTCCCGTTCATAATTTTTCCAAAGGCTTCTGGTTCAGAAAAGGCTTTTCTGTAAGAACGGGCTTCCTGAAGCGCAATATATGCTTCGATTATACCAGCCGCCTGAGCCGCAAGAGAAATTTCTCCGCCTTTCAAGCCGTCGGGGTAGCCTTCGCCGTTCCAGCATTCATGATGATGCTTACAGATATCCTGGCAAAGCTTATAAAGCCCTTTCTGGTGCAAAAGCGGCACACCGCGCAAAAGCTTTGAACCTAAAACGGTGTGCTGCCTTACAGCAGAATATTCGTCTTCAGTCAGAGCAGTGCTTTTAAGCAGAATCTCTTTTGGAACAAGAAGTTTCCCCATATCATGAAAAACAGAAGCATAGGCTATATCTTCTATTTTTTGATCAGACAATTCCTCCTGCGGGAAAACCTCGGCATAGTTCTGCAAAAATATGCGCACACACTTGCGCATTCTTGCGGCGTGTGTTCCAACCAGAAATTCGTTGTTTACGGCAATTTCCATGAAATTGTCCAAAAGCGTTTCTGAAACAGCAAGTTTTTCGTTTTTCTGCAGAAGCACCAGCTTTGCTTTTTTTGCTGCCTCCGCCTCAATGTTTTTTCTGCAATAATACTCAGAAATCAGGTTTTCAGCCCGGCGGCGCATTATGACTGTGTTAAAAGGAAATTCAATTATGTCTGAGATACCGGGCAGCAGAAAATCTCCGGCAAATTCAGCTGATTCAGAAGACACAATAAGAAGAACAGGAACTGAAGGGTATACATCCAATTTTTTTATGCCGGCTAAGAAAGATTTTGTTTCTTCCGTTAAAGAAGCGTCAGCAATTACAAGAACAGGATTTTCACTTAAAAAGCTTTCCAGAGCCTCTTTTGAGGAGCTTTTTGTTGAGACAGAAAAATCTTTTCTGAACACAGAATCCAGGAGCTCATTCTTCTTCGGATTTTGCCCTAATAGAAAAATACAGTTCATACAAAAAGCATAACATTGAAACTTCCAGCGCGCAAGCTTTCAATTTTCAGTGTAAAAATTATTTCGCAGGATTGTTCGGTCAAGCCAGGCAATGACAGTATGTTCTGCGGGCAATGACAAGCGGACTGCTCAATGACCGGGGCTATTTTTCTTCTGCGCGCTGGAACAGCATGTTAAGCTTTTCTGCCAGAGAACGGAACTGCATTTCATTATTCAAGCCGAACATTTCTTTGCAGCTACGCGAAATCTGCTGGAATGTGTCTTTGCCGTCCAGGTAATTGCAGATCTGGTTTGCAAGTGCAATAAGAGCGGCAAGTTTTTTGTACTGTTCCGGGGCTTCTTCCGGAGAATGGTGATATTTAATTGAAACAACAATCGGTTCAGGGAAATTCCATTTTTCAGCTATGCGTGCACCAAGAATTTCATGGTTTGTACCTGAAATCATCTGTTCAATTACCTGCAGCGGTATATTTTTCTGCTGAGTAACCGCAATAAGATGCCGCATTGTATCATTGTGTGTTGTAGTAAAAATCACCTTACCGATGTCATGAAGCAGACCGCATACATAGGCATCAGCCATAACAGCCTTGTCGTTTGCACAGAAAGAGCATGCAATATTATGCGAGAAGAACGCAACCTTGTAAGCATGAACCCACATCTGGCGTTTTTCCTCAGTGTTTTCACCCAAAAGCTTGAAAGTGCCCAAAGAAAACAGCAGGTTGCGCAAGCCGTCAAGCCCTACCATTTTTACAGCGCTATAAACATTCTGAATAGGATTTACCGGTCTGAACGCCGCAGAATTGACCATTTTAATCAGGTCTGCCGCCAAAGCAACGTCGTTGTTTATAAACATGGCAATTTCAGCCATATCAGAATCCGGGTCTGCAATCAGGCGGTTAATCTCAACAATATTTTCCGGGAACGGCGGCAGTTCTTCTATGAGATTTACCAATTCCTGAGAAATAATATCGAATTCTTTAGAACGCTTATCAAGAAACGGCAGTTCTACGCGGACTACAGTTTCTTTGTTCTCTACAAAAATCTGATAGGATTCATCTGTAAGCCCAATTTTCTTGAGCATCAGAATCATCAGAATAAGACCGAGGCCGGCACCTTCCGTATCATCAACTATCTTTTCCAGAGCTTCATTCATATTTGCATAAGTGTGGGCGCGGCAGATTTTGTCATGAATGCGTTTGTATTCAAAAACAGTAAGTTCACTGTTGTTTCTAACTTCAAGCTTTATGTTGTTGTTTCGTGCTGAAAAAATAACTTTGATATAAAGACCGGCATCACGCTGCTTTTCAAGATAATAGGTGAGCTTTTCGAGCATGTCCTTTTTGAAAGTTTTCATGCCCTCTTCGTAATCAGCGGGATTATTTATATCCAGATTCTTTTCCAAAAAATAAATGCGCTTGGTATTCGCTTTTTTTGCGTTTGTTGTCAGCTCATTTAGACAATAAACCAGATAATCTGTCATGTGTGACTGTCCGAGGCTTTCCAAAAAGCAGGACAATACATCGCTCATGTACAGTTCCATTTCATGCGGCAGAACATAAGTTGTAAGAGATAACGGAACGCCGGCAAGCGCAGCTTTCTTAATTTTTTCAGCATCTACATTAAAACGTTTTTCTTCAGCCATAGCACTTTTTATGTTATCACAGAAAACACTGTAAAACAAGAAAAACTAAAAATTCTCACACAAATTCCGGCGCAGGCACATATTTATTGATGCATCTTTCAAGATCCGGGTAAGTTACAGGCTTAACAAGGAATTCTTTTGCACCTTCTTTGACAGCCTGAATAACTTTTTCCTGATAGCCCATGCCTGATACGATAATAACTTTTGCGTCAGGGTCTATTTTTATTATTTCTTTAAGTGTTTCGATACCGTCTTTGACAGGCATTGAAATGTCCATAAGCACCAGGTCTGGTTTTTCTTTTATATAGGCTTTTACAGCATCCTGTCCGTCTTCTGTTTCTGCAACAACTTCGTGCCCCATCTTGCTGACACTCAGCGACAAAGATTTAAGCATAAATGCTGCGTCATCACAAATCATAATTCTAGCCATTAGTCACCTTCTTAAAAATGCAGGTACATCAATTAACATACCCCGCAGCGAGCTACAGGGACACTGCTTTCGCAGTTCATGTTCTCAAAAGGTATAAAACCTTCCGCATGAATAAAGTAATTTTACTATCACATTTCATTTTCACAAGTAAAATCGCTGTAAAACTGAAAAAAAGAATTATTTTTCAGTTTTTTTATCTGCTCCAAGAAGTGTAAAGATCAGCCTGCCTTTGAAAAGAGAAGACAAAACCATGAAAATATCAGCAAAAACAATAAAAATAAAAGCCGGAACAATTATTCTGGTAAACCTGTTTTTCTTCGCCTTGCGGTTTTTTCTTATGTCGCGCGAAACAGCAAGCAGACTGAACCAAAAATGCCAGCAGAAGAACGCATAAACTCCAAGATTCTGCAACACCTGAGAAAAAAGCTGCAAATTGAGTTCCGCGCCTTTTATAAGATAGAAAAACGCAAAGAAAAGGTTGAGTGCTATAAGACACGGATAAATCCACGAAATTACGCGGAGCATTTCGCCGCCGCCAATGCCGAGACCGCCAGCCCAGTCAACACCGGCACGCACGCACCAGCAGCGGAATTGTTCCAAATGAACGGCGTTCTGCCTGCCTTCGATAAAGCCGTTATTAGAAAGCGTATAAACATTAAAACGGCAGTTATTCTCTTTGCAGAAAGCCTCTGCCTTTTTTAGAAAATCAATAACATGTGACGGCATTCCGTCTACATAAAGCGGAAGCGCGAATACAAGTACATCAATTGACTTAAATTTTTCCAAAATTGCCTGCCCGGAGCCGGCTTTTATCTGACAGATTTCTGTAGTGCAGCCAAAAAGCAGATGCTTAAGTTTTTTTGCAATGCAGCCGGATACGCTGCCCTTAGCCCTCGGGCTTCCATTTAAAATCAAAACCTTCATAATTATTCTTCCTCTTTAAGTGTGCTTCCGCCTGCAAATTGCAGAAAAACGTCTTTTGCATTCTGCGCATCTTTTACAAAAAAGACATCATTAAGTTCTGTACCACCGTTTATACAAACTCTTTCTATATAAGTTTTTAGCGTCTGCTTTTCAAGTTCTGCAGCAGAACCGTAAATGCAGAAAGTAAAAGAGCGGCGGGTCTTGTATCTTCTCATATGGTGAACTTCACCTTTGTTAAACTTGAAGAACGGCAGAGAAGCTGAAATGCTTCTGTCGAAAAAGCGTTTTACAGGCGCACTCAAACCGCCGTATGTCATTTCGCTAATGATAAAGCATTGAGCGGCGGTACCGAAATCTCTGCCGGCATGAACAAAAACATCTTTGTAAAAGCAATAACCCTTGTTTTTCAGCCAGCAGTCAAAGCAGCCCCTGCAAGGCACTGCATTTACATTAGTATTGATGATTGTCCATGAATTTGGATCAGCCGGTGCTGCCGCATTAAATGTTCCGTCTTTTATGTCATGAAGAAGCAGATTCATATTATTTTCTCCCGTTTTCAGCACGAATAACAGAACAGCATTATCTCTGCTGCCGTTGTGTTAATTTTAGCATATATAGCCCCTTGCCAGAACCGCTGAAACGGTAAGTTGCATTTTCAGGCAGGTAAGATGCATTTTCTTTGAAAGCACGGCCTGTGTTCCGGGGCTTGAGCCGTCACTGTTTTTTCTTTATCATATAAAACCATGAGAGTTCTCTTTTTAGGCGAATTATTTGTGCTTTTTCTGCTTCTGCCTGTTGTGTTCAGAACATTCATAAAAAAGCGCAATAAAGTTGACACCTCGGTTATTTTCTCATTGTTTGCTTTTATCGTTTTAGTTCTGTTAACTCTTGCAAAGGGATTGTCTTTTTCTGTTCTTGCGGTTGCAATACCCTGCCTTTTTATTTTCATTTTCAATTTGAGAAGTCTCGGCCGCTGTTTTCAGCAGCTTAAAACAGACGTATACACAGCAGGAGCAATTATTGTCTCGCTTTTGGGCATTCTGCTGATTGCAGGAGCCGGTTATCTAATCATAAGATTTTATCCTGTTTCATCTTTTAAGCATTTGAACAGCCGTGAATGCGAAGCCGTTGAAATTATCAAAAAAAATCAGACTGGTTCTTTCGCTGAAGGTTTTACCCAGATAACCTCCGTAAAAGAGCCTGTAACCGCGGTTTTGTATAAATTCATTCCTTATTCGGTTTATTCAAATCAGCAGGACGAAAATGAGCTGCCTGTAGTTTTGTTTATGCCGGATGTTTATACTTCAGTAAGCGAAAACCGCCTTACAATTGAATCAATCACAAGAAAAGGAAATATTGTTCTCTGCGCAGATTTTTACGCCAAAGACAATGCATATCTTGAATCTTTCTGGAATTTCCGCGTTTTCCGTTCTTTTGTACTGCAGGCAGAAAAACTGAAAAATGAAGCCGAAAATATCACGCAAGACCAAGACCAGCTCGACAGATGGCGGCAGATAAAGACAGCTGAACTCAAGGTAATTGCTGAACGCGCAAAAGAAGCCGGCCTTTTTGAGAGGATTGCACTCATTGTTGCAGACGGAAATGCTTCACTGGCAGCAAAAGATTTTTGCGGAACTGAAAACCTTGATATTCCAGTTTTTGAGCTTAATGAAAACATACCGGGCTATATAAGCGGCATGGGCAATTTTGCAGTGAATGAGCCGGCTGTCTACACTTTTGTTGCAAAAGCGCCAAGTGACGGCTGGATTCAGTCTCAGCAGATTGCTTTACGCGCAGAAAAAGCAAAGCTTGTGCAGATACAGAATGCTGACGCCGAAGAATCGAATTCTTCAGTTTCTTCAGATTCACCAGAGGAGGAATTTTAGGTATTCTTGCCTTTCTATAATATGAACCAGCACGAATTGGATAAATACTTCAGAAGCTTTTTAAACATTGAGGATTTTTCTTCTGACATTTCGAAAAACGGACTGCAGGTAGAAAACAGCGGAGCAGACATAAAAAAAGTAGCTTTTGCTGTTGATGCATGTGAAGAAACCATAAGCCGCGCCGCCGAATGGAAAGCACAAATGCTTTTTGTTCATCACGGTCTTTTCTGGGGTCACGAACAGGCTCTGACAGGCATACACTACAAGCGCATTGCAGGTTTAATCAAAAATGATATCGCTCTTTATGCGTGCCACATTCCGTTAGATGCAAACCGGCTTTGCGGCAATAACTACGGTCTTGCGGCAAGACTTAATATGAAAGACTTGCAGCCTTTCGGTGAATGGCGCGGAATGATGGCGGGCACAATCGGCTTTGTTGATACGCCTGTCACTTTGGAACAGCTCATTGTCAGGGCTTTTCCAAATGGGGAAAAACCAAACACTGTTTTGTCTTTCGGCAAAGAAAAAGTCTCAAAAATCGCGGTTGTTTCAGGCAGTGGCGCAGACTGCCTTGATGAAGCCGTAAAAGCCGGCGCAGACGTTCTTATTACAGGCGAAATCTCACATGAAGATTATCATGCAGTGCTTGAAAACCATTTTAATGTGATTGCAGCCGGTCATTACCAGACTGAAACTGTCGGGGTTCAGCTTGTTGCGGAAAAACTTGAAAAAGAACAGAACATAGAAACAGTTTTCATAGACGTGCCGACAGGGCTATAACAGGAGCTTATATGCAGAAAAATATAAAAAAAGCAGCGCCTTTAATTCTAAGCGTTATCATAATTTTATTAGACCAGCTTACGAAAGGCTTTGTCGTAAAGAACATACCGGTTGGAACAGTTTATGCTTCGTTTTTCGGCGACTTTCTGCAGATTATACACGTAAGAAATTTGGGCGCAGCATTCAGCCTCGGCAACGGTCTTTCCAGTGCATGGAGATTTATCTCGCTCTGCATAATTCCGCTGGCAGTTCTTATCCTTGTTCTTATTGCTTTTTTTCTTGCAAAAGAGCTTTCGCAAGTTCAAAGATGGTTTGTCGCCGGAATTCTTGGCGGCGGCTTCGGCAACCTGATAGACAGATTTTTCAGACCGGCTGGAGTTGTTGACTTTATTGATGTCAAGTTTTACGGTTTATTCGGGCTTGAGCGGTGGCCGACATTTAATCTTGCAGACTCTGCTGTTTTGATCTGTGAGATTGCGCTTGTAATTTCGTTCATCATCTCAATACCGGCTGGTTCAGAGAAAAACAAGGCTTCGGTTTAGGAGGAATATATGACAAAAAAACAAAACACAATTCTATTTATTGCAGTCGGAACATTGGTTGAAGTATTTCTGTCAATTTTGTTTATAGTAATTTTATTTATTGCTGCGGCTTTTCTTACAAAGGGCAACCCGGACACACTCCGGATTGTTACACCAATCTGTCTTACAGCCGGCTTTGTATGTGCCGTTTTTGCATATCACCGTCTTGCCGCCTGGGCTATCATCAAATTCAAGCTTGAAGACAAGCTTGATCCGCTTATTCCGCAAAAATTCAGAAAAAAGAACAAAGACTGATAAGCCGAAAAAAGAAAAAGCCCTTGCCAACTGGCAGGGGCTTTTTTATTCAGGCTAAAATCAGCAAACCCCGACATAAAGGGCGGGGTCTTAAGCAGGAATCAATAGCCGTCTGACATTGCGCGGTTTGCGTCTTTCTGGCACAAATCGGCATATACAAGGCTGCGCATCTTGAGCATGTCTTTGCGTTCCTGCGGGAACGGCATATAACGCCAGAATACGCCGCGGACTTCTTTATCAAGACGCTGAACACCTTCAGCTTCTTTAGTCATCCACAAAATGTAGTCACGGATAAAGTAGTCTTTTACATCGCCTTTAAGTTTCTGCTGGTCAAACCACTGGTAGTACATACCCGTAAGACCTTCTTCCATCCAGTAGTAAGAAGCCTTTTCTTTTGCAACCTGCCAGCGCAAGTCTGCACAGGCTGTAAGAACTGCAATCTGAAGACTCTTCGGATACATTGGAACAGCGATACGGCCGCGGCTTGAAACCTTGTTGTATTTGTCGAAAGGTTCCCAACAGAAGCCCATTTCACCGTAAGTTGGAACAAGCAGAACATACGGAACAATTCTGTTTGCATTGCTTTTATGCATACGGACAAAAACACCCGGATCAATAGATTCAACCCAAGCAAGAACATCAATAACATTCTCTCTGAAACCTGTGCCGCGCGGCAGACAATGGTAATAGTCTCTTGAGAAAATCGGAAAGTGGTTGCCTTTGCGGCCTACAGTCATTTTTGCCATCTGGCGGACTGTATCAATTTCCTTCATCAAGTCTGCATTGCTTACACCGACAGTTGCAGAAGCAATCGTCATCTTTTCCTGCAAGCTTTCAGTTTCAGAAGATGCATCCTGATAGGCATTCAAATTCTGACTGATTTCTTTGTCTATCTTGAGAAGATCGTGCATCTTTTCGTTTATTTCGTTGAACATGCGCTTCTGTGCATCAGAAAGCGGTGCGCCCAAAGCTGGGAAACCCGGCATCGGAGAATGGTCGCAAATCTGGTCAATTTTCGATTTCAGCTCGATTTCAAGAAGACCGCGCTGATTTACCTTTGTCTTAAGGTAGTTTTCAGCTGTCTGAAGTTTGCCTGAAGCCTTATTCTGCAAAGTCATAAGGCGCTGAATATCGTCTCCGCCTCTTCTCTGCGGACGGGCTTCGTCTGTTGCAGAAAGAGTAAGCTTGCCAGTTGCTATATAGCTTAACCATTCGTCAAGATAATATACAGGCTCGCCTGTTGTGTTCTCTTCAATTACAGACGCAAAAGTCGCTTTCTGCTCCGGCGTAAAAAGCGAAGGCAGAACAAGACCATAGCGCACAAGATATTTCTTTGGGGCAGGAACTGACGGAGAAGCAAGTTTAGGCGCAACAGATCTTATAAATTCATAATAGATGCCGTAAAGCTGCTGTCTGTAAACAGTTCTGTCCTGAGGATTGTCTGTCTTCAAAAATTTTGACAGTGTTGCATGAAGCCTGTTTGCAATTTCAGATTCTCCAGAAAGCGCAGTCTTGTAGTAGTTCGGGTCATCAAAAACTTTGTGAGGCGTATCTGAAAAGAATTTTTCAATAGGTGCAAATTTTGTAACGGTTAAATCAACCTTGCCTTCTTGTTGTCCCGGTCCGCCAGATGATTCTTCGCCTGATGAAAAATCATAGTCAGGACTCGGGAAATTATCACCCATATCAGCTATACCGCTCGTTTCTGTATCTTCCATTTCAGTGGAATTCAAAAGTGCGGCAATATCCGGGTCAAGATCTTCAATATCCATTGCTAATTCCTTTTGTGAAGTGGCAGTCTTTTAATTTGGAAAAAATAATCGCCACCTCTAACAGCATTGCAAATTTTAACTTAACAAAGAAGCTCTGTCAATCAGAAACTTTATTGCATAAGGGGAAACCTAAAGAAGCTGCTCTAAAACGGGGGCTGTACCCAATGCTTTTTTTAAGTCTGAAAATGCCTGTGTCTCTAAGCCTTTAGAGCCGCGCTTTTTTACGGCACGGATCAAAATGTTTTTCGGTGTGTGCGCCATGTCTATAAACTCAAGAAGCTGCACAGAATAACCTGCACTTTCCAAAAGTTCAGCGCGCATTGCGTCTGTTGCAAGGCTCAAGAAACGCTCACGGATTATGCCGTATTTAAGCAGCGCGGCAAATTCTGGCGCAGCAGACTGCTTTTCAACAGACTTGTTCAATTCATGCTGGCAGCACGGCACAGAAAGAACCACCGGAATGTTCCAGTTTACGGCGCGCGCCAGCGCATAATCTGTTGCGGTGTCGCAAGCGTGCAGCGTTATCATCATGTCAAAGCCGGTGTTGCTTTCAAAATGCGCAATGTCGCCGGTCTGAAACTTTAGAGCGCCGTAGCCGAGCTTTTCTGCAAGAACGTTGCAATGCTCAATTACGTCGGCTTTTAAGTCAAGCCCGACAATGCGCGCGCGGAGCTTTTTGAGCTCTGTCAAATAATAATAGACTGCAAAAGTCAGATACGATTTTCCGCAGCCGAAATCAACAATTGAAATTTCTGACTTCCTCGTTCCGTCAGGTTCAAGCAGCGCGTCTTCAAGCACATCGTCAATATATTCAAGAAATCTGTTTATCTGGCGGAATTTATCGTATTTCTGCGCGATGACCGCGCCGTCTTTTGTCATTACGCCAAGTTCAACAAGGAACGGAACAGGCAAACCCTGCTGCAAAATGTAGTGTTTTTCTCTGTTCTGCGTTTTAGCCGCGCATTTTTCGGCGGTGCAGCACTGCGCCCTGCCGGCACTTTTTCTGATTATTGAGATTTTACCTTTCCTGCTTGCCAGCACCGAAATTATTTCATTTTCGGTTTCAAAGACGGCCTGCCTGAAGTTCTGTGGAATTGATTCCTCTATAAAGGCAAAAATCTCGTCTTTCGTCATATTTATCTGAAACGACTGCTTTTCTGTGAATTTTTCAACATGAAAGCATAAGCCGTCTTTTGCGTTTACAGGCGTAATGCGGATTTTCTTGAATTCAGCATTTTTTGCCGGATTTGAGATGATTCCGCGCAAAAATCCGGAAGATTCTTCAAAAAAAAGCTTTTTAAGAACAGAAAAATCTGACATAATAAAAATAATATATACTCAACAGGAAAAAATTGATATACTTTAGTTATGGGAAAAATTTGCGTTTTTGTTAATCAAAAAGGCGGCGTTGGCAAAACAACGTCAGCAATCAATATCGGGGCTTATATTGCGCTTGCCGGCAAAAAAGTGCTTCTCGTTGATTTTGACTCTCAAGGCAATATGTCTTCGGGTGTCGGCATTGAAAAAGACAAACCCACAGTTTATGAGCTTGTTATGGGCAGAGCAAACCCGGAACAGACAATCAAAAGAACTGTAGTTCCCGGCCTTTCAGCAATACCAGCTTCAATCGATTTGTCTGGTGCCGCAGTTGAGCTTGTAGGCGAAGACCACCGCGAGTTTTTCTTGAAACGTGCCCTTGCTCCTGTCGTACCGAAATACGACTACATTCTGATTGACTGCCCGCCTTCGCTCGGCATTCTTACTTTGAACGGTCTCACCGCCGCAGACGAAGTTTTAATTCCCATGCAGTGCGAATATTTCGCTCTTGAAGGAATTACGCAATTATTGCAGACAGTAAAGCGCGTCCAAAAGTCATTTAACCAGAATCTGAAAATCGGCGGAATCTTCTTTACGATGTACGACTCAAGAACACGCCTCGCACAGGAAGTTGTTCAGCAGGTAAAGACATATTTTGCCGACAAAGTTTTTTCTACTATTATTCCGCGCAATGTGCGCCTTTCAGAAGCGCCGTCTCATGGCGTGCCAATCTGTCAGTATGACGCAGACTGCATCGGCGCCAGAAGCTATCAGCTGCTTGCGCAAGAGGTGATAAACCGTGGCTAAGCAGGAACCAAGGCTTGGAAAAGGTTTAAGCGCACTTTTTAATGATACTGCCAGCGATTTCGGCGAGCCTGACGTAACTGATGTACCAGTAACTTCTGGCTCAAACGTTCAGGCCGGAACGCCTGTTATGGTTGATGTTTCTAAGCTCAAACCGAACCCTTTTCAGCCCCGCACCGAATTCAACGATGAGGCACTCCAGGAGCTTGCCGATTCAATCAAGCTTCACGGCGTTATTCAGCCTGTGCTTGTTGAAGACGCCGGCGACGGCACCTACTACATAATTGCAGGCGAACGCCGCACAAGAGCAGCAAAGCTTGCAGGCCTTGAGCAGATTCCTGTTGTGTTCAACACTTTTTCTGATGAAAAGAAACTTGAAGTTGCGTTAATCGAAAACATTCAGCGCGAAAACCTGAACCCGATAGACGAGGCGAGGGCGTACCAGCAGCTTATGCAGCTTTCAAACTTGAGCCAGGAAGAAGCAGCACAGCGCGTGGGCAAAAAGCGCTCAACCGTAGCAAATGCCCTGCGCCTTTTGAAGCTGCCTGAAGACATGCTGAATGCGGTTGCCGCCGGCACAATCTCTGCCGGGCATGCACGTGCGCTGCTTTCTGTTTCTAACCCGTCTGACCAGCGCATTCTGTTTGCGCGCATTACAGGCTCGAACATGTCTGTAAGAGAAGCCGAGCAATATGCGGCCGAACTTAACGGCGAAAAAGTCCAGAGCGCAAAAAAAGCAAAACCGGCTGAAAAGCCGAAAGACCCCGACATTTCGTTTATCGAGCAGCAGTTCTTGATTGCACTCGGCACAAAAGTCACGCTGAAAGGCAGCCTCGAAAAAGGCACAATCCAAATCGATTATTTCTCACGCCAGGATTTAGACCGCCTCTATGAGATTTTCGTAAAAGACAAATAATTATTTTCTGCTAAACTTAAACTTGTAACTGTTGTATCATATTTCTATTTCTCAATTTTGAAAATTTTTCGATTTTGAGAAATAGATTTTGTTTTTATTTCTCAAAAATGAATTTTTCTTGATTTTGAGAAATAGAAAGCGTATACTGTAGTCATGTACCTCATTCAAAGACCGCAATATTTACAGCTTCTCATTGATACAATTCAAACGCCGGACATAAAAGTTGTTACAGGAATCCGGCGTTCCGGCAAATCCAAGCTGCTCGAAATGTTCATGGAATATGTAAAAAACAATATCCAGAATGTTAATATAATTTATATTGACTTTAACAATGTGGATTCAGAGCCGCTTAGCGAATACCATGCTTTGAATCAATATGTCATGGAACAATATAACGCCGGTATGGAGAATTTTCTCTTTATCGATGAAGTTCATCTTTGCAAAGGTTTTGAAAAAACAATAAATTCGCTTCATGCATCACAGAAATTCCATATTTATATAACCGGCTCAAATGCTTTTCTGCTTTCAAGTGATCTTGCAACATTGTTCACGGGGCGTACATTTGAGATTCACGTTTTTCCGTTCTCGTTCAAGGAATATATGTCATATTTTGACTATGCAAATACTGATGAAGCTTTTGACAAATTCGCAAAAGAGGGCGGCATGGCAGGTTCATTCGCCTATACAACAGAACAGCAGAAATACAGCTATATAAAAGATATTTTTAACACGCTGATTGTCCGCGACATAAAATATAAATATAAAATAAGAAATACAGAGCTTTTAGAAAAAGTCAGCAACTTTCTTTTGGACAATATTTCATGCGAAGTTTCAACACATACAGTTGCAAATACGCTTACTTCAAACAAGGAAAAAACAAACAATAAAACAGTCGGCACATACCTTAACTATCTCTGCAATGCGTTTGCCTTTTACAAAATCCGCCGCTACGACATAAGGGGAAAAAAATATCTTTCCTCGCAAGATAAGTATTATCTTGCAGACCATTCATTCAAATATGCTGAACTAGGAACAAAAAACATTGATTACGGCAGAATATATGAAAATATAGTTGCTATAGAGCTTTTACGGCGCGGTTACGAAGTCTACACCGGCGTGCTCTACAAAAAAGAAATAGATTTTGTTGCAATCAGACAGAGCGAAAAAATCTATATTCAAGTAAGCGACGACATTTCTTCTGAATCAACTTTTGAACGTGAAATATCGCCGCTGCTTGCCATAAAAGATGCGTATCCTAAAATGATAATTGCCCGCACAAGACACGAAGAATACACATACGACGGAGTCATAATCGCCGACATTGCAAATTGGCTATGCAGCTTTTAGCAATAGCGTTTTGCAGAAGCTTAAACTTGTAACCGATGCTTGCAATAAAAAAGCCGCCCGCGCTTTGCGGACGGCTGTCTTTTGCGAGATTATTCCACAACCTTCATAGACTTGATAATGATGTCCTGACCATTGAGGTAAACAGCGTCACCGTTTACAAACTCCGTGGCAAGTTCTTCATCTATGCTTAAAACAAGTTTCTTGGACTGAACTTTAATAATACCCTGAAAAATCCCGCCTTTTATACGCATTTTTTTCAACATAGGTGTATTGTTTCCGTCATGCCAATTGCCTTTTGAATCAATATATGCAAACTGCAAAAACGGATCTACACCCGTTTTTTCTATTTCAAACTCTATTTTGTATTTTGCTGGAGTTGAGCGATAGAATGTATCTGATCTCATCCTATAGTTATTCTCCCAGTTCACTTTTCCTGTTCGTGCAACAGGTTCTTCCAAAAGATTTTTGCCGACAATGCTTTCTATTTTAACTTCGTTCTTTTTTATGAAGTCTGCGCTTAACGGATATTCCTTGCCTTGTGATGCATAAATCAGGCTATCGATATATTCTGAGTCAAACCATTTCAAACTGGAAGAATTATAATAACCGAACACAGCATCTTTATTTTCAATAGGATCTAAATGCAATAGCACCGAACAAGAGCGGCCTTCTTTTGTGACTTCTGACATAAAGTCCTTTATGGCATTTATTCGGTCTAAAATAGGAATTTCGCGTATATGCCCTACCTCATTAACATAGACAGGAATATGTTTTTTAAAATACACCTTATCGAGGGCAGCAAAGGATTCAGAAACTGCTGCTTTCACATTGCTTGTATAATATTTTTGTAAACCCTCCATATTTGCACCCATCGGATAACTATGTATTGTAGGTATCAGCCTGTCTTTTGTTTTGTCGCTTGGGAGCTTGAAAAGATTTGTTGTTATGCACTGCCATCTTGCAAAACCAATTCCCTCTACCAGAATGAAACGTTTTGCGTTGTTGCCGCCTGAAGCGCGGATTGTGTCTACAATCAGCTGATTGTATTCATTCATTATTGCATAATCTTTTTTGCAGACATTGCAGTCCTCTCTTGGAAGGTCGTGCTCATGGAAATTATGGGTCGGCTCATTAAGTGTTTCAAAAATCAAATGCTCGTCGTAAGAATTATTGAACGCCGCGGCATACTGCTTCCATATTGCCTGAATTAATTTTTCTGTCTGATTCTTATTTTCCTCACTGACATCAACAAAGCCATAGTGTACGTCTTTATCGTCAATTCTTTTTTTGAAATATGGATATTTCTGAAGAAATTCAGAAAATGGGCCGCAGATAATGGCATACATGTCTTCTTCAATTATCCAGTCAACAACTTCTTTTAATGCCTTGATATAGCGCGGATCAATAGTGTAGTTTTCATCAAGCAGATGCCCTACGTCCGGAGTTGTTTGAAGCCGGATCGTCTTAAAGCCTTTTTCCTTGATAAAATGAATTATCTCCTTAGACGGTTTTTTAAATCCTGAGGGATGAAAACAGTCCATCCCAAAATCAAGTTCAGCTCCACAAGTTGTTGCAAAAGGATAGTATTGAAAACCTACTCCAAGCTTTTTTACATAATCCCATGCGCTGATTTTATCGTCAAAGTTTCCGCTTGTTGCCTTGTCTATTACAGGCGGTTCATCGCTTGCATATATATCAGTTAATTTGGGATTATCTACTTTTTCCAAAGTAACAGTCTCAACAACAAACTGCTCATAAGGAACATTCCATGTGCCTTGTGCATTAATGCCTTTCAATCTTCTCTGGTTGCTTTTAAGAGGAATAACCATCTCATTAAGATATGACGGACAATATGTTGTTTTGTCATAATTCCAATCCAGCGTATTATCATCATAATCCAGGGTAAAATGAAAGCCGTAATCACCAATAACCTTATACTTAACGCGCGCAATGTTGTAAGCGCTTATATCAAGACTATTAAGCCCAAGGTATACGCCCTTGCTGCCGCCATATTGCAGCTTGTCGTTGGCTGTAACCGTAACAGTTTTTGTCGCCTTGTCAAAGGTGGCGGTTTTGTCATCGTTGACGGCAGGCATTTTGCTCAGGTCAACAACATACGGCTTAACGTCCTGTGCAAAACACAAAAATGCACAGCAAACTAAAATCAAAATACATAATAGCTTCTTCATAAAATCCTCCCAGATTTTATTCATTATGAAAAAATGTTGGAAGATTTACCTTACTAACAGCAAGTGCGGCGTATTGCTGCATCAACCTAACATGTATTATTGAGTTATGATTTTTGTAATATTCATATCTCAATATAAAACATATTTTATCATTGAAATTTGAATAGTCAAGCATTAAAAATATCCATATCTCAATATTCTATAGTTATGGGATTTAGAGAAAACTTAAAAGATGAATTGACTTATCAGGATATAACCGTAAAAGAATTATCTGACAGAACGGGTATAAGCAAACATACAATTGACCACTACCTTACAAAAAATGGAAGCCAGCCACAGGCTGAACTGGCTGTAAAAATTGCACAAGCTCTTAATGTTTCTGTAGAATCCCTTGTACTTGGAAAAGATTATGAAACACCTAAAAAGAAAAGAAATATACAAGAACTAAACAAAAAACTCGAATCTCTTTCTGATAGGGATTATGACTTTATAAATCGAATTGTAAACAAGCTGAACTAAATTTTTTCAGATAAATGGAAGAGGAAAAACAGCGTTAAAAAGCGCTTCCTATTTTCAATTTTGAAAAACAGAAAGCGCTTTTGTCAGCAAAAATACTTTACAAATTTTCTAATCCAAATCATAGCTTGCGCCGTACTTCACGATTTCGATGTTCGGGAAGCCGTTCTCCTTGAGGAAATTCTGCAAAAATTCCTGGGCATCTGGTTCACCGTGCACAAGGAAAATCTTCTTGAGGCGGGAAGTATCTATAGCTTTAAGCCATTCGAGCGTTTCCTCATAGTCAGCATGGGCAGAAAAAGCATTTATGTTTTCAATAGCAGCTTTTACCTTCATCCAGTCGCCCATAATCTTAACTTCAGGCTCTCTGTTCATAAGGCGGCGGCCAAGCGTGTTCTGCGCCATATAGCCGACGAGAAGCACAGTGTTGTTCGGGTTAGAAATATTGTTCGCAAGGTGGTGAACAACGCGCCCGAATTCGCACATGCCGTCAGCACTTATGATAATCATCGGGCCTTCCTGCTTGTTCAGCGCCTTAGACTCGTCTACGCTCGTAACGAATGAAAGCGCGTTAAAGCCGAACGGGTTCTTGTGGTGGTCAAGGAACGCCTGATGAATCGATTCATCGTAACATTCAGGGTGAACCTGAAAAATACTTGTCGCGTTTGTCGCCATCGGTGAGTCAACATAAATCGGTATCTCTGAAATACGGCCGTCATCTACGAGCAAATGGAAATAATAAATAAGCTCCTGTGTACGTTCAATTGCGAAAGACGGAATAATCAGCTTGCCTTTCTTGTCTTCTATGCGCTGAACAATGGCGGCAAGCTCGTCAAGAGCTTCCCTTACATGCTCGTGGCGGCGGTTTCCGTAAGTGCTTTCAAGCACGATATAGTCCGGTGCATCAACTTCTGTAGAAGGGTTACGGATAATCGGCTTGCTCTTTCGGCCTAAGTCGCCTGTAAAAAGCACGCGAGTCTGCTTGCCGCCGTCATCGATTTCTAGCTGCGCAAAAGAAGAGCCAAGAATATGGCCCGCATCAAAAAATTCGAGCTTAACGCCGGGCGCAACATACATCGGCCTGTTATAAGAGATTGAAACCATCTGGTCGGCGGCCTTTACAACGTCTTCTTCTTTGAAAAGCGGCTCCCAGTTGAATTTTTCGCCTTTCTTCTTGGCCTGCTTACGCAAATATTCGGCATCGCGTGCCTGAATGTGCGCACTATCCATCATTATAAGGTTCGCAATGTCGCGCGTTGCCGGTGTAACGTAAATGTTGCCTTTGAAGCCTTTCTTTGTGAGCACAGGCAAAAGGCCGCAATGGTCATAATGCGCGTGCGTCAAGATAACTGTTTCAAGCTTTTCTGCCGCAAAATCGAATTCACGGTTTTTCCGGTCTGCTTCTGCACGTGTGCCCTGAAAAGCACCGCAGTCAATCAATAGAGGCTTTCCGTTAATCTCAAGAACATGCTTAGAGCCTGTTACTTCTTCTGCCGCACCTAAAGAATAAAAACTGATTGCCATAAAAAACCTCCGAAGCTTTGTCATTGCCGGAATTTATCCGGCAATCTTCATGCGCAAATTTGCAAATCCTTATTAGCAGGTTCCCGCATCGATGCGGGAATGACATTCTTTACTGACTTATAAAAGTTTAATGCTGAAATTCAAATTCCGCAAGAAAATACGCAAACATAGCACTGAACAAATTGAAAAATTCAGAATTTCAGCTCATAATAAAAGCATGAAAAGATTTGACGGATTTATGCACGGGGTTAACCTCGGCGGATGGTTTTCGCAGTGTGACCACACACAATTGCGCTACGACACTTTTATTACAGAAGATGACATTAAGACAATCAGCAGCTGGGGCATGGATCACATCAGGCTTCCTGTAGATTATAATCTTGTAGAAACAGATGACGGAACACCTATTGAGGCAGGCTATGAGCGCATAAAAATTGCAGCGGAATGGTGCAAAAAATATAACCTGAACATGATTCTTGACCTTCATAAAACCGCAGGTTATTCCTTTGATGCAGGCCACAATGAAAGCGGCTTCTTTGAGAGCCAGCAGCTTCAAGACCGTTTCTATAAACTTTGGGATAATTTAGCCTCACGTTTTGCCCATATTTTTGACGGAACAAAAAACGAAATCTGCTTTGAGCTTTTGAACGAAGTAACAGACAAATCTTACTGCAGAAAATGGAACGACATCGCACGCAACTGCATTGAGCGCATCCGCAAATTTGCGCCGGCAACCAAAATTCTTGTGGGCAGCTACTGGAACAATTCGCTTGCTTCTGTAAAAGACTTGGATCCGCCTTACGATGAAAACATAGTCTACAACTTTCATTGCTACGAACCTCTTGTTTTTACGCATCAGGGTGCAACATGGATTCAGAAAATGAATGCTGATTTCCGTTTTCCGATAAAATCAAAATTTTCTGACTACATAAAGATGACAGTAGAAAAATGCGGACAGCAGGGAACTTCTTTCCGCAGCTTTGCACCGAATGCGACTGTTGATGAAACATACTTCGAGACAATTTTTGCTGAAGCCGTTCAAGTTGCAGAGTCTAGAAACGTGCGGCTTTATTGCGGAGAATACGGCGTAATAGACAGGGTGAATATTCCAGATACAATCGAATGGTTCAGGCTTATTTCAAATTCATTCAACAAACATGGAATAGGCCGCGCCGTCTGGAACTACAAGCAGATGGATTTCGGGCTTAGCGACAAACGCCTTGACAGTGCAAGAGAGAAACTGCTTAAGTATCTTTAAAGGAATCTCTAAAAAGTCACGAAAGTGAATTTTTAGAGATTACCCGTAATACTTGTTTATACAGTCTTTATAGTTTATACTAATCGGACTCCACAAAATAGAGTTTATTGTGTACACAAGATCATTCTCTGAAACACCAGATAAAATAATACAGAACGGCGCGCCGGTTTTTGGAACTTTTAAAGTGCCGTTCAAACAGCTTGATATCCGCAATATTGCAAGACCATTCGGCGATCTGCCGATTCCTCATTGGATTACAAATTTACGGATACGCGCGCACTTGTTCTGTCCGTTTGTCACAGAAGAATACGCCGGCATAATCGATATTTTCGACTCAACAATTTTTGCCCTTGTAGAGACAATCATTTGGGATAGAAAAACAGGCCAAAAATTTCCGTATAGACGCGTTTTATGTATGCACAAAAGATTTGTGCCAAAATCTATAGAACAGTCTGTCTGCATTTCATTCAGTGAAAGACGCTATATAAGAATAAACTGGAGCAGCGCGGCAAAACGTATTTCAGTTTTTATCAACTTAAAAGGCGACAGCACAAGACCTTCTATAGCAGCTGCCTTTAATGTTGACTGTTCTCAGAAAGATTTCGCAGAAATTGCTTCTGTAACACCAGCCCAGATAAACCGCAGATGCGCGGCCAGTGCCTTAAAGACCGGCTCTTTAACCGGCTCTATTGTGTTTACAGGCACACAGCAGGGCATATACGGTTCAAAAGGCTTGATGACGCTTGAATTAAGACGGGCCTATTATCCGCTCCGCACAAAGGCAAATGCACTTTATGGGCTAGGCGTTTTTGAAGGCAAAAAAATCTCGTTTAAAATTTGCAGCTCAAATTTAGACGGCAACGACACTTATCATTACAACGAGAATGTCCTGTTTATAGACGGCGAGGCTACGCTGCTTCCGCCGGTGAAGATTACGCGCCCAAAAGGAATCTTAGGTCCATGGGTTATTCAGGATACAGAGAGTATGGTTGATTTAATCTTTTATCCTGAATCAGATTCGCACCGCACTTTGAGCCTGCTAATTCTTCATGCTAATTACCACACGCTTTACGGCAACTTTGAAGGAACGCTTCTGACAAATAAAGGTGAATCTATTTCACTTAAAGACTTCTCCGGTATAGGAAAAAAAATACAGCTCCGATACTAATAATATTGATCAACAGCAAGACGGAAAAAAGAGGAAATTATGACTGATAATTCAGTACAGCAAAACGATTCAGCACTTTTTTGGGAGCTTGAAAGCCTGCCTAAAGTTCTGCCGGCAATCGACAATGCAGAACGGAACAATTTCGACAAGCTTTTTGCTTCTACAGGCATTACACGTCACGCCAAACTTTTCGCACAGAAGACAGTTGAAGACGCAGATAAAGTCTCTGATTATTTCGTAATGAACACACTCAATGACTACTTCATGCATATTCAGAAATTTACAGCCGTAATCAAAAGATTTATCTCTGCAATGCCGGCTGCATATCAGCACAAAATCGGCCGTGCACCTAATATTCAGCTTCGCATGCTGAACGCCGCAAGCTCATGGAAGGTTGCAGCATTGAACGACGAACTGGACAATCTTCAGATGAACGCAAAAAACATGACTGTCGAGAAGATGATTCCGTTTGTTTACATGATTTACAAGCCGCTTCTTCAGATGCTTTTTCTCGGCGAGAGCACTTTTAACGAGATACTTGAAAAAACCTTTACAGAAATTCACGACAAAACAAATGCGAATCTTACGCAGCTGCACGGTACAATTGAAGAAGCAAAGTTAGAGTGGAACTACATCATCAGGGCTGTTTCAACCGGCATTTACCCGCTTTTAATGCGCATCTGCTCTTCTTATTGCGTGGGTATGCAGGAATTTTTGGACACAAACATTACACGGCTGCTGGCATTTTTAAAGCTTACAAAAGAAGACATAATTCTTCCGGGCGAGTTTAAGCCGGTAGACTTCAGCACTCCGGATTTGACTCAGCCTGCAAAACTTTCTGCTTATGCAGAGACTGTAAAGCAGGCAAATATGTCTATAAACAGCGGCTTAACTCTGCTTGACGCAATGTTCCCTGAGGCAGGCTGGCTTAATTTAAGAGAAAAGCCTGACATGTATCCGTATTATCAGCCTTTGTTCGGCTTTACCGAAGGCTTCAATGTTCTTTCTAATGATAATCCGCTTCAAGTTGCGGTTATCTTAATGCGCATAATCGAAGATTTACTGTCGGGCTGCCACACAATAGACTTTCTTGCAACAAATTCATCTTGCCCTGTCCAGATGAAAGCCGAAGAAATTGAACGCACTTTAAGCGACTGGTATCTTTCGCGCATGAATGTCTTTGAAAAAGAATACGCTGCATCTCTGCTTGACTATGTGAACCGCATTTACAGCCAGAACGACTACAAGACTTCGCCTTATGCCATAAAGACTTTATCTTCGATTATGTGGCTTCAAAAGAGCGAATTTTTTCCGCATCTTAAATTTGACTTGAGCTACATATCAAACGAAACAGCATACGGCAGTATGCCGGTCTTCAAAAAAGTTTCGCGTCTGGCCCATTATTTTGACTGGCTTTCTGACAATATCAACGAATCGATTAAGGTCAACAGCGGAAGTCAGGGAGGTTTTGTCGCCGGTATAGAAAACCCGTGGAAGAAATTCTCATTTACTATAGAAAATATCTCGTCTTCAAGACTTACCTCTATTTTAGAGGCAAACTCGCCTTTGGGCACAACAAACGCCTCGCTTGTAAAAGCTATTTCTGAAGTTTTCTCTGTCTTAGACTGGTGGATGAACAACCCGAAAAGCTATGCATATGAGTCTGAACTGCATCTGCCTTACAGAAGCGACGAAGCTACAGGCGAGCCGATTTTCTCTGTGCCGGAACGCAAAGACGTATTCAACCTGTTGAGCCGCTCAAAACCGAAGCGCTGACCGCCGCCGGCAGTTTTTTCATAATAATGGGAAAACTACTTGACATAAATTTGAAAGTTACATATTATAGTCATCGTCCTTATGGAGCGGTGGCTGAGCGGTCGAAAGCGGCGGTCTTGAAAACCGTTGATCTTCACGGATCCGGGGGTTCGAATCCCCCCTGCTCCGAATAAAAGGTACGGCAATTTTTGCCATTTGGCAGAATTTGGAGTGGTGACCGAGAGGCCGAAGGTGGCTCCCTGCTAAGGAGTTATATCCCAAAAGGATATCGGGGGTTCGAATCCCCCCTGCTCCGTGCAGATTACATCTTGTTTCAAGGTTTCACATCGTACAGTGTAATAATTTTGAGATTGTAGCTCAGTTGGATAGAGCGTCAGATTGCGGATCTGAAGGTCGGAGGTTCGACTCCTCTCAGTCTCATTTACTAATCCCATCTAAAGTCTATTTCATTATTTCATACTTGAAATTATAAGCCTTTTGTGATGAGTTCAGGTCCTATGCAAGGTGCCGCTTCTGAACCCCGTCAGATCCGGAAGGAAGCAGCGGCAGGAAGATGGCACTTGTGCCGTAGTGTACCTGAGCTCTTCAGAAAAGGCTTTTTGTTTTTTCAGTTTCTATATTCTATAATAGACTGAAATTCTTTATCATTCTTAAACTCTCTCATGATTAACTCTATATCATCAGAGGTATTATGCTTAAAAGTTTTCGGTTTGTATTTTTGAATTTGATAAGCCCTTAAAGCATTTACTGCAGATTCATCATCATTTTCAATAAAATAATACCAACATAAATACTTATTAAATATCTGATAAATAAAGTAACTTGAAGATTCAATTATAAAAATATCATTACCTACTTCAATTGAAATTTTTCGCAAAAGGTCTTTACAGTTTTGAAGATTATCAAAACTGTATGAAAGCATTTTTATTGTAAAAAACTGCGTATATTCTTCTTTAATATCTTTTTCAAGCATTGTTTCGCAAATTTCTGATGAATTAGGACAGTTGTTTAACAAAACATCAAGTATCATAAGTTTTTCCTCGACAGTAAATTCCTGTGAATCTATTAGGCTATCGATATACTTATCAGATATTCTTTTTTGCAAAATTTGTTCTGAGAATTGTTTCAAATAATTCGATTCATCTGTATTGAATTCTTTTATAAATTCTTCAACCCTAAAGTTGCCCATCTTATCTAGATTTATCAATATCCAAAAATTTAAATTTGGTATAGCAGTGTTATTTTCTTTACATAACGAGTAAGCTTTTTTAAAATTTGTCAATGATTTCTTATATTCACCTATATCAAAATACATTTGCCCTATAGAAAATTTATATTCAGGATTATTTTTCTTAAAGGCTATTGCGATTTTCAGATTTTCAATTGCTTCCCTTGTATTTTGTTTTGATTTTTTATACACCGACATGCCTAAATAATAGTAATACCAATCGGTCTTTTGACTTCGTTTCATATTTGCATTTCTAATTAGCGAAATTGTTGCGTCATAATCTTGTTTTTCATATTAGTCTTTTATTTGCTCATATACTGATGGATAATCGACATAAATCTTACAGTTTGTTATAAATACTGGAACAAGTAATATTATTATATACAATAGCTTTTTCATTTTAAAATTCCCTCCCACATTTTCTTACTTCATAAGTATATGGCACTATTATTGTTCTTGTAAATAGAAAAGTATTATTTATAAGGAAAAGTAATGAGATGGAAAGGACGCCATATGCACCCGCCCCAGCATAGCAGAACAGGCTTTGTCTGGCATCAGCTTATGACAATTGTGACACCGGCTTTTAACCGCTGGTTCGTCAGCTTCATTGCACCTGCAAAAGCAGAAAAAACAGAAGCCTAATTGCATCTCTAAGATTGTCGGGTCAAGCCCGACAATGACATGATAACCGCCATATTCATTCGCCGTTTGCACACGGATTGGTGAGCGGAGCAGAGCCCAGCCGGAATAACATATATGCTATATTTGGCGGTTTCGACTCCGCTCAACCACCAGCTTGTCTAAGCTGCAGAGAGCGTGCGCCACGTGCAACTGCCCTCAGTTTCGCTGAACAGGCTTAATCTAAGATTAAGCTTTTGCGAAACGGCCGGCGC